>ENA-OQAB01001155-OQAB01001155.1-human-gut-metagenome-genome-assembly--contig:-NODE-1155-length-12824-cov-3.016539_pt1 | contig 12824 bp, 17 predicted proteins | sample MGYA00242490_ERZ504517 | MGnify/ENA primary metagenome ERZ504517 (study PRJEB26092, sample SAMD00036298) | human gut metagenome | host: Homo sapiens | study: EMG produced TPA metagenomics assembly of...
TGGACTATTGCTGGGGCTGATCTCCGGCCGCGGTGACGCCCCTGGGCCTGCTCAATGACCGGGAGCACAAGACGACCTTCTGGCTGGATAAGTCCTTTCTGGAGGACTCCGGCCTGATCGGTGTACAACCCCAATGACAATACCGCCACCGTATGGTTCAAAACCCAGGATCTGCTCCGGCTCCTGGAGGAGAGCGGCACACAAATTACTTTGTTCGATGCCTGATAGAAGGATGGAATTTGTCGCCCACCAGGCGACCCGTCCAAACAAAAATCCCCTATACTGTGCTTGTAAACCAAACAACACGGCATAGGGGGATTTTTTATGAAGAAGAATTTGACGGAACTGGTATTCATTCTGGACCGCAGCGGCTCCATGCAGGGGCTGGAGGGCGACACCATTGGCGGCTTCAACGCCATGATCGAAAAGCAGAAGAAGGAGCCCGGCGAGGCCTTTGTCTCCACTGTTCTCTTCGACGACCAGACCGAGGTGCTCCATGACCGGGTGAAGGTGAGCGATGTCCAGCCTATCACGGGAAAAGAGTACTATGTCCGGGGCTGCACTGCCCTGCTGGATGCCGTCGGCGGAGCCATCCACCATATCGGCAACATCCATAAGTATGCCCGGCCCGAGGATGTGCCAGAGCATACTCTTTTTGTTATCACCACCGACGGCATGGAGAATGCCAGCCACTGCTATTCGGCCTGGCGGGTGAAAGAAATGATCCAGCGGCAGAAGGAAAAGTACGGCTGGGAGTTTCTCTTCCTGGGTGCCAACATCGACGCGGTGGAGACGGCAGGCCATTTGGGCATCACCCCCGACCGAGCGGTGAACTACCACTGCGACAGCGAGGGCACCCGCCTCAACTACCAGGTGCTGAGTCAGGCCGTGTCTGCCGTCCGGTGCAGCGCGCCCTTGGACGGGCACTGGAAGGACGCCATAGAGGAGGACTTCCGCAAGCGGCAGAAGAAGGGACAGCGGTAATCTGCTGTCAAAACAGATGAGGGGCGGAGGCCACACCTCCGTCCCTCATCTATGCGTAGGATAAAATCCATTCTTTACTTCAGTTTGGCGCCGTCCTGGAAGGCGTTGCCCACCTTCTCGCCCAGCACCCGGTATGCGTTGTGGATAGGGTCAAAGGTGATGGGCCGCAGTTTGTCCGGGTCGATCTTCCCGTCCTCGTCCAGCACGGACTCGTCGGCACTCACATTGACAATTTCGCCCACCAGGCGGCAGCTCTCCGGGTCGTAGCTCACCAGGCGGCACTCCACCGCCATGGGCAGCTCGTCGATGAGGGGCGCGTCCACAAATTCCGACTTGGTGGTGTGCCAACCGGCCTTCGCCACCTTGTCCACCGCCTGGTTGCCGGACTCGATGCCCACATAGTCGCAGGCCACCATCTGCTCCGCCGTGGCCATGCTGACGGTGAAGGCTTTGCGGGCCAAAATGTTGGCGGTGGTTTTATGGCCTTCGCTGATGCACATACTCAGCTCCTTGTCCTCACTGATGCCGCCCCAGGCCGCATTCATGGCATTCGGGAATCCGTCCTCATCGTATGTAGCCAGGATAAAGACCGGCTGGGGATAGGTCCAGGGCTTGGCTCCAAAATTCTTGCGCATATCGATGCCTCCTTGTACGGGTATGTATGTGCTATCATTATACTACGGATTTGGGTTTGGGAATATAGAAATTGGCTGCCGGTAAAGAATCGTCAAATTGGAAAGTTTCCCTTGACTTTGACGCTCCGTCAACTGATACAGTATCCGTAAGGAGGGATATCTATGGAGTATTCCATTCAGGAACTGTCGCACCTGTCCGGGGTGACCACCCGCACCCTGCGCTGGTACGACCAGATTGGCCTGCTGAAGCCCAGCCGGGTGGCGGAAAGCGGCTACCGCTACTACGGCAGGGCGGAGGTGGACCGGCTGCAGGACATTCTCTATTACCGGGCCCTGGGGGTGGAGCTGGCCCGAATCAAGGAATGTCTGGACGATCCCTCCTTTGACCGCCTGGCCGCCCTGCGAAACCACCTGGCCGCGTTGGAGGCGGAGCGGGAGCAGCTGGAACAGCTCATCCGATCGGTGAAAGACACCATCGGAGCGGAAGAAAGGAACGAGATCATGAGCGACGAGCAGAAATTTGAAGCCTTCAAAATGCGGGCCGTGGAACACAACGAGGAAACCTACGGAGCGGAGATCCGCGCCAAGTATGGCGACCAGGAGGTAGACGAGGCCAACGCCGCGGTGAGGAACCTCACCCAGAAACAGTACCAGGAGTGGACTGAACTGGGGCGGGAGATCCGGGAGCGGCTGGAGGCCGCCGTCCAGGCCGGGCTGTCCCCGGAGAGCCAGGAGGGCAAGGAGATCTGTGACCTCCACCGTCGGTGGCTCACCCTCACTGGAAATCAGTACGACCCGGCCAGACACCGGGGAATTGCGGAGCTCTATGTGATGGACCAGCGGTTCACTGCCTATTACGACAAGCAGGTACCCGGCTGTGCCCGCTACCTGCGGGACGCCGTGGCCTATTGGGCGAAATAAGGATGAAACAGGCCCCCGGCGAAAAGCCGGGGGCCTGTCCTGTATGCCGCTCTTGTGTCCTTATCTGTCCGGCAGATTAGCGTTTCAAGACAAACTCTTGGACCGGGTAGCCGAACTCCTCCGTCAGCTTGCCCTTGGAAAACCCCAGGCGCTTGTAGAAGGCACGGGCGGCGATCCCGTTGGCATCACTCTCACGGTAGGTGGTGACGGTGATGTCCTTCCCAACATTCATTAAAGTCCACCATCTGCCGGGCGATATGCTGCCCTCTATGAGCGGGGGCCACCGCCAGAAAGCACAGCACGCTGTTTTCCTTTGAGAACAGCAGGGCACCCGCGACCCGTCCTGCCTCCAATGCACAGATGGCGGAAGACTCTTGGATGAATTGCAGAACAGTGGCTCGGTGTTCCACCATCGCTTCGGCGGTCTCCAAGCCGGGGAATGCGTCCCGAACCTGTTCCACCAGCGCCATCCAGGCGTCAATATTTTCTGAGCTTGCAAGTTGAATTTTCATGGTGATGCTCCTCAGGGGTTCTATGTTGTAACCCCATGCGCCCCTTTTGTTTATGTAAATAGTAAGTTTGCACACTGACGCACCCACACATGCAGCCATTCTTCAATGCGCCAGGTTTTAATTATCGTTCATTCCGAAAGGTATGGTAAGCAGTTTCTTCTTATACAGGCTCTCCGTTCGAATGACTTCATCATCTGTGACGGTTTTCGGCAAGATCTGCAAGATGGAGAATTGAAAATGGTGATACCGTTCTGGATAAGCGCAGATCAATTCCTTCATCCGTTTGTTGTGACCATGGAGGGAACTGACATAACAGGACCAGCGGCCCAACAGGCCATCTTTTCCGTAAGCCGAGCCAATATACTGCTTTCCGCTCTCCCTGTCAACAATAAGATAGATTGCATTGACAGAAGATAAGGCGGTGTGCCAGGCTTCATAAACTGTTGGATTCAAGATGATCTCCTTCAATTCATCGTAGGTGAGAATCAGATCTTCAAAGCCTGAGAACACCTTCTTTTCATCTGCTTGAATCGATACGATCGGCTTTTCGGTTGTTCCTTTTTGATGCCACATACGGGTGGAATTGCCCCAGTCGATTATCAATCTGTTTTCGTAATCCTTTAACAAATCGGTGTGTTCCAGATTAAAGTAAGACCCTTTCCCTTGAAACCATTCGGGATGAGGAAAGCCCTCTGGCACAGCATTGGGACAATCCGGGACAGAATCGCCCGCTTTATAGCATGCGAATAGTTTTGCCAGAGTTCCTTTTCCACTGATAAACACACACCAATAGTCGTAATCCTTACTGAAACCGCGTTTTTGTAAACGGGTATACTCCAGAATCATATTTTTGTCATAGCAATCCCGAAAACCTTTATCTGTTAACGCATGGCGAATCAGTTTGACCTTTCGGGGATCAAGTCCGACTTTATTGAGAACATCGGAAAAATACAAAATAGCCATGGGGACTCCTCGCTTCCCGGTCTGCCTAAGACCGCATATCTTATCTTTTTTATATCTGCCTATCTTTTACTGAAGAAAAAATGATGCCGAACCTTTTGCTATCTTCCCACCGCGGCATAATCTTCTTGTGGAAGTTCCGGACACTGATTTAAATTTCGGGCTTCCTGCATCCAGAATCTGAATTCCCACCGGAGAGGAGAAATACCCTCGATTTTGGAACGCAGCTGTAACTGGTAGTCCATGTACTGTTTGGCATAATCGTCCCACCGGCTCCAGCGGATCTTAGGACAAGGAATACCGAATTCCTTTTGAACGACATGGAAGATGTAGTTGTCGATGGGCACATGGAGATAGTGAAAAATTCCATCAAAGGTATATGCGCCGCAAATATAGAGGTATTTCATGGTCATATTGAGCCATTTCTGCGCTTGACCATAATAAAATTCGACCCCGGAGTCCCGATAGTAAGTACGGATTTGGCTGCAGATGTGATAATGCCAGATATCATAGTCGCTCTGATCCAGTATTACCGTCTTCGCAAGGACGGGGATCTCCACTCGGAACAATGCGATCACCTTTTTACGGAGGCAGTTTCGTACATCGGGTGGTGTATCCTTATACCGTATCGTCCGATTCAGATCTCTGTACGCGCGGTCAGCAGCCGCCTCCATGGGATCATTAATATCTCCAAAATAGGTGACTTTCAAGAAGTCTAAGATATCTTTGTCCACACAGATACGTTCTATCTCATTCAATTGCTGTACCCCCTCATCTGTGTTGTGGGTTTTTCTTATTGAGAAATGGGTTTAAGGTACTGCTTCCACCGATTGACTACATCCAGCAAGGGAACGTCCAGATAGGAGAGGGCCTTTTCCTCAATCCAATCGGGGACTCCGTATGCCGCCTCGGCGATGCTTCCTGTGATGGCGGCCAGGGTGTCGCTGTCGCCGCCCAGGGAGATGGCGTTGCGGATGGCGTCCTCGAAGTCCCGGCTCTCCAGAAAGGCGATGATGGCCTGGGGAACGGTTTCCTGGCAGGTCTCGTTGAACTGATAGCCCGGCCGGATCTCGTCCAGCGTCCGGGACAGGTCATAGCTATATTCCCGCTGGATGTGTTTCCGGATGTGCTCCTTGCACTGCTCGGGCTGGTCGCTGATGGGGAGCTCATATTCCCCGTGCCAGCCGCCAAAATGGTAGCGGAACATGAAAATTGCGTCTGCGACGGCTGCCGCCCCCTTGACCCCCTCGGGATGGTCATGGGTCACCTGGGCCGACAGAGTGGCGCGGTTTCTACCCACTGTGGGCCACATGCCGGTCCTGGCGCAGAAACCGCAGTCCATGACCCATGCGCATGGGGAAACCCGCATGGCGGAGCCGTTTCCAAAGCTGTTATAGGGCTCCCGGCTGTCCGACCGCAGCCACGCCCCGAACCTGCCGCCGTAACCCGCGTCGGGGTACATCCTGCCGTATTTCTTCATGGCGTCGATAAAAGCGTCTCGTGTCCCACCCTCCATGATGGCCTCCGCCACGGCGCAGGTCATGATGGTATCGTCCGTGAAAAAACAGTCCTCCCGGAACAAGGGAAAGTCCTTCGTTTTGATGTTGTTCCACTCATAGACTGAGCCTACAATATCGCCAACAATTGCACCAATCATCTCTGTCCGCCTTTCTTCTCTGCCCCTATGCAGGGCATTTTCTTTACTTCCATGTTCAGAATATACCACTGAAAAGAGAGGGAAGGGTCGCTTACCAGGCGACACAGATGTGAAAAGGCCTGGGTAAAATCTTGTCTCCATTATACATAATTCTGGGAAAACAGCAAGAAACCGTGAGGGTTGATAAAAAAGCAGATGAAACAGGTTTATAAACCATAGATACAAAAATCACCCTCTGAATTGACTTCAGAGGGTGATTCTCATAGTTTGGACTATTTCCAGTGGTTCAGTTTTGGCAGCTGAGTTTCAAAATAGGCTCTAACTTGCTCTTGGGGCCAGGTTTCATTGGCCATATGGCTCTCCAGGAAATTCAACAGTTCCTCAAGGCTCGTGTAGACAAATTTCCCGTCGGCATAACACCACTTGCAGTACTCCTCGTTGAAGGTGCCGTCCGGCTCCCGGCTGATATTGATGTCCTCCAGGGGCATACCGCAGCACTGGCAAATCAGCTGCCTGGGCGAACCCAGCAGGGTGTTGATGGAGACATCAAACAACCTGGAGAGTAGCTTCAAAGTTTCTGTGTTGGGCACCGTTTCACCGGTCTCCCAGCGGGAAACCGCCTGACGGGTCACGTGCACTTCTTCCGCCAGCTGTTCCTGGGAGAGTCCCCGCTTGGTGCGCAGTTCCAGAAGGATTTCTTTGGTATCCATGTTGATCACCACCTTGCCCGGATTGTACCACAAGGGGAGCAAAAAGCAAAGCAACTGGCTGTTGCCCCAATTCTGCTTTACTTTCGCATTAGGCGTATCAGTATTTAACAAGCTATAAACAAAGAATAGCGTCCGCTGAAATTAGAGGATGTTCAGCGGGCGCTACTGCCTTTTTAGTTGTCCTGTTCGGGGTATTTACCATAGGCATTTTTCCAATTTTCAGCTGCCTTCATGAAGGCGGAATAATCATGGGCGCGGATGAACTCCAGTGCCTGCTTGTATTTGGAGTATTTGTAGCCGGGGTGGTTGAGAAAGAACTGCATGATCTCACAGCGGTCATATTTCTCGCAGTCCGCGCAGGTAATGTGGCCTTTAGTCAGGCAGCATTTCTTCATCCTGCATTTGGCCCGGCTCAAATCCCGAGAGCCGTCCAGATACCCCGGTTTGCAGCCCTTGCAGGTCTTCTCAAATTCACAGCAGGTCTTGCGGTAGGCGCCACAGCAACCGATTTTCTCTGTGTCATTCATAGGGAGGAGTTCCCTTCAGTGCGATAGATCTTCAGAAAATCGCTGATGCTCTCTTCAACTGCATAGAGGGACTTCTCATCGCCGTATTTGATATTGATGCATCGCTTTCCCTTTTTGCAGTTAGGAAGGCCCTCTGATAAATGATTCAGAAACTCTTCATCAGAAAAATGGATGGAGAAATGATTTTTCGCTGCGGAGACCGCCACATATCCCTCATTCATCTTTTTCCCCACCAGCCACATGGGCATAGAGAAGGATATCTTATTGGTCAGCTGGGCATATTCCGCATTCATAAATTCAATAAATGCGTTGATGGGTCGCTGTTGCTCCTCGTTTAACGATGCAACATACTCAGAAACTGAAGCTACACCCATATGGCACCTCCATAGTTCAAAAATGAAAATAAAATCAAGCGTTAAATGCAGAAAAACCGTCACTTTGGACGGTTTTTCTGACAAAGTTGGTCCGAGTGGGGAGACTCGAACTCCCGGCATCTTGCTCCCAAAGCAAGCGCGCTACCAACTGCGCTACACCCGGATATGAAATTTTCCAATTGTGGTCAAACATGTGGTCAACGCCGATTTTTGACCAGTTACCGGCGACGGGGGAAAGTGCTGTCGGCCCAGGTGTCCCAAGGCTTTCCGGGTTTTCCGAGGGCTACGGCCCGAACCTGGGCTTCACGCTCCCAAAGCAAGCGCGCTACCAACTGCGCTACACCCGGATATTTTGTTGGAGTGTTCCACTTTGTTGCTCAGTCAGCTTTTCTATTATAATATATAGACAGAAGGATTGCAAGAGGGCATTTTGATATGATATGATAGCCCATACGAGGTGAGCTAGGCTATGCGAATGAGAAAAAAACCGAACCTGGGAGTGCGGATGGAACGCTGTACCCGGGTGCTGATTTCCGACCCGGAGGAGCGGAAGGGAAAGTGGCGGGAGCTGATGCCCGAGGCGAAGGAGGTCTTTCTGGAGCTGGGCTGCGGCAAGGGCCGCTTTACGGCGGAGACTGCGGCGCAGAATCCACAGGCGCTCTATATTGCGGTGGAACGGGTGCCGGACGCCATGGTGATCGCCATGGAGCGGGTCTGTGCCCAGGAGCTGCACAACGTCTTTTTTGTGGATGGGGACGTAGCGCAGCTTCCGCTGTTCTTTGCTCCGGGTGAGGTAGACCGCATCTACATCAACTTCTGCGATCCCTGGCCCAGCAACCGCCACGCCAAGCGGCGGTTGACCCACCCGGACTTCCTGCTGCGTTACCGGCAGGTGCTGGCAGAGGCGGGGGAGATCCACTTCAAGACAGACAACCGGGATCTATTCGAGTGGTCCCTGTTCCAGTTCCCCAGGGTGGGTTTTGGGGTATCTGAGATCACCCGCGACCTGCACGCCGACGGCATCCACGGTGTAATGACCGACTACGAGGAGAAGTTCCACAACCTGGGGACCCCGATCAACCGCTGTGTGGGTACCATGGGCCCGCTGCCCGAAGTGCCGGAGCCTCCAGCAGAGGAATGACCGCGCAAAAAGGAGCTTCCGCTGTATGGCGGAAGCTCCTTTACTTGTGCTCAGAGAAACGCGACCACCCGGTACATGAGCATGAAGTGAAACACCGAGCCCATAAGGATGAACAGGTGAAAAATCTCGTGACAGCCAAAGCGGGGATTATCGCGGCCAGGCCACTTGACGGCGTAGAGCACGCCGCCCACGGTGTAGAGAATGCCGCCGCCCAGCACCCAGAAAAAGCCGGCAGGGGGGAGCAGGCGCAGCAGGGGGACGAGGGCCACCACAGCCAGCCAGCCCATGAAGATATAGGATGCCGGCGGTGAGCCAGCGGGGGGCGGTGATCCAGGCCAGGGTGAGCACCAGCCCGGCCAGGGCCAAGGCCCAGATGACACCGAACAGGGCCCAGCCCCAGGCACCGTCGGTGCGGAGCACCACCAGGCAGATAGGGGTATAGGTACCGGCGATGAGGAAGTAGATAGAGGCGTGGTCGTACTTGCGCAGGGCGATACGGCCCTTGACGCTGACGTTGCGGCAGTGATAGAGAGTGCTGGCCGTATATAGACCCACCATGCTCACACCATAGATAAGGAAGGAAACCACGTGCCAGGGGCTGAGGGAGAGGGCGGCGCAGCGCAGCAGGAGCAGCACGGTGCCCAGCAGGGCCAGGGCGGCCCCAATGCCGTGGGTAATGGCGGACCAGGGACGCAGCCCGTCATAGGGGTCCCGGTCCTTTTCCCGCAGCCTGACCGGGCGCGGCTTTGCCTGGGAAGGATAATAGAGCATGGCCTTGCGGCGGGGGAGTGCGTTTTCCTGATTCATATGGATCACCTTTCCTTATCTTTAGTATAGCACATGCCGCACAATATAATCAATAGAAACTTTAAATATAATTTTTGAAATTATATTCGGTCTCCTGTTCAAAGGGAACAACGCTAGGATATGGCGGAACGGGCGGCACTATGCGGACAAGGCGGCGGTTGCCGGAGGGACCGGAGTGTGTTATGATAAGAGGCGCGAAACAGGGGAGGGCGGAGCATGGAGCGGATTCTGCTGATAGAAGATGATCAGGCGCTGGGGCGGGGGATCGCCCTGGCGCTGGCCGGAGAGGGCCGGGAAAGTCAGGGTGGCGGCCACCCTGGCCCGAGGGCCGGGCGGCCCTGGGCGAAGAGGAATACGCGCTGGTGCTGCTGGATCTCAACCTGCCCGACGGAAATGGACTGGATTTTCTCACTGCGCTGCGGCGAACCAGCGGGGTGCCGGTGCTGATTCTCACCGCCAACGACCTGGAGAGTGACCAGGTGGCGGGTCTGGAGCTGGGGGCGGACGACTACATGACCAAGCCCTTCTCCCTGGCGGTGCTGCGGGCCCGGGTGAACCGCCTGTGCGGCGGGGGCAGCGCCCCGGCGGCCGCGCTGGAGCTGGGGCCCTTCTCCTTCGACTTTGAGCGCCTGCGCTTTATGCGGAACGGGACGGAGGTGGAGCTGTCCAAGACGGAGCAGCGGCTGCTGCGCCTGCTGGTGGAGCACCGGGGGCAGGACCTACCCCGGGGAGCAGCTCCTGGACCGGGTGTGGGACGGGGGCGAGTTTGTGGACGGCCAACGCCCTGTCGGTGGCGGTGAAACGGCTGCGGGACAAGCTGACGGACGCCCCCATCAAGACGGTGTACGGCCTGGGCTACACCTGGGAGGAAAAACGGTGACCCCGGCGGTGTGCGGGGCCCTGGCCCTGGCGGCGCTGGGGGCGGGCTTCGGGCTGGTCCAGTGGCTCTACACCCGGCGGCTGCTGGCCCGGCTGGACCGGATGCTCGCCGGTGCGGTGGACGGCAGCTTTCGGGAGAGCCGCTTTGACGAGTCCCGCCTCTCCGCCCTGGAGGGCCGGCTGGCCCGGTTTCTCAACGGCAGCGCCGCCTCGGCCCGGGAGCTGGAGGGGAAGCGGGCCGCTATACAGACCCTGATCTCCGACATCTCCCACCAGACCAAGACCCCCATCGCCAACATCCTGCTGTACGCCTCCCTGCTGGCGGAGGGGGAGCTGTCCCCGGAGCAGGCCGCCCAGGCGGCCACCCTGTCCCGGCAGGCGGAGAAGCTGTCCTTTCTGATCCAGGCCCTGGTGAAAGCCTCCCGGCTGGAGACGGGGATCATTACCACCGCGCCGGAGCCCCAGCCGGTGGGGCCGCTGCTGGAGGGGGCGCTGGCCCAGGCCCGTCCTCAGGCGGAGGCCAAGGGGCTTACCCTGGCGGCGGAGCCCTGCGGGGCGGCCGCCCGCTTTGACCGGAAGTGGACGGCGGAGGCCCTCTTTAATGTGGTGGGACAACGCGGTAAAGTACACCCCGGCGGGGGGACGGGTGACCCTCTCCGCCGTCCCCCTGGGGCAGTTCTGCCGGGTGGACGTGTCCGACACCGGCATCGGCATCCCAGAGGAGGAGCAGGGGCGGATCTTCGGCCGCTTCTACCGGGGCGGCGCTGTGCGGGCGGAGGAGGGGGTGGGCATCGGTCTCTACCTGGTCCGGGAGATCCTGCGGCGGCAGGGGGGCTATGTCAAGGTGGCCTCCCGCCCCGGCCAGGGAACCACCTTTTCCCTCTACCTGCCCCGGGAATAGGGCGGATCTTTCCAAACTGTAAGATTTGAGAAAGAGTGTGGAAAGATTGATCCACTACAATGGGTACTGTCAGAAGGCAGTACCCATTTTTTCCACAGGAGGAGATTCCAAATGGCGATTTTGCAGACCAGGGAACTGAAGAAATATTATGGCGCGGGGGACACCCTGGTGAAAGCCCTGGACGGGGTGGAGCTGAGCGTGGAGAACGGCGAGTTCGTGGCTATCATCGGCACGTCGGGGTCGGGCAAGTCCACCCTGCTGCACATGCTGGGCGGGTTGGACCGGCCCACCTCCGGCACGGTGACGGTGGGACGGCCGGGAGCTGCTCCACCCTGAGGACGAGGAGCTGACCATCTTCCGGCGGCGGAAGATCGGCTTCGTGTTCCAGGCCTATAATCTGGTGCCGGTGCTCAGCGTATATGAGAACATCGTCCTCCCCATTCAGCTGGACGGCGGCGCGGTGGACGAGAGCTACGTCAGGGAGGTGATCGCCGTCCTGGGGCTGGAGAAGAAGCTGGACAGCCTGCCCGGGCAGCTCTCCGGCGGCCAGCAGCAGCGGGTGGCCATCGCACGGGCCCTGGCTGCCAAGCCCGCCATCCTCCTGGCCGACGAGCCCACCGGCAACCTGGACTCCCGCACCAGCCAGGATGTGCTGGGACTGATGAAGATCACCGGGCAGAAGTTCGCCCAGACCATGGTGATGATCACCCACAACGAGGAGATCGCCCAGTTGGCCGACCGCATCGTCCGCATCGAGGACGGGCGCATCGTCACGCGGTAAGGGGGCGAGGGTATGAACGTCTCCAACCGCAAGTGTGTGCGCACCCTGGCACGGCGGAGCCTGCGGGCCAGCCGCACCCGCAACCTCATCGCGGTGCTGGCTATTGCGCTGACCACGGTGCTCTTTACCTCCCTGTTCACCATCGCCCTGTCCATCAACGACGGATTCCAGCAGAACAACTTCCGGCAGGTGGGCGGCTACTCCCACGGCGGCTTCAAATACCTGACCGAAGCGCAGTATGAGGCGCTGAAGGACGACCCCCTGATCGGGCAGGCCGGCCTGCGGCGGTTCGTGGGTATGCCGACTCAGGACCCTTTCAACAAAGCCCACGTGGAGGTGAGCTACGCCGACGCCAACGACGCCCACTGGATGTACTGCGACCCGGTGGAGGGCCGTCTGCCCCAGGAGGGTACCGACGAGGCGGCCACCGACACCCACGTGCTGGAGCTGCTGGGCGTGGAGCCGGAGCTGGGGGCCCGGTTCACCCTCACCTTTGATGTGGACGGGCATGAGACCACTCAGACCTTCACCCTCTCCGGCTGGTGGGAGTACGACGAGGCCATCGTAGCCAACCACGTGCTCCTCCCGGAGAGCCGGGTGGACGCCCTGCTGGACGAGGCGGGGGTGAACCCCAACGCCCCGGAGGACGGCATGACCGGCGCCTGGAACCTGGACGTGATGCTCAAGAGCGGCTCGGCCCACATCGAGCGGGACATGGAGCAGATTCTGGCCGGCCACGGGTTCCAGAGCGAGGACGCCGCCGGGGAGGACTATATTCGCTCCGGCGTCGAACTGGGGCTACACCGGCGCCCAGCTCGCCAGCGGATTGGACGTCCAGGTGGTGGCCGCCATTGCCGCCGTGCTGCTGCTCATCCTCTTTACCGGCTATCTGATCATCTACAACGTGTTCCAGATCTCCGTCACCAACGACATCCGCTTCTACGGCCTGCTCAAGACCATCGGCACCACCGGCCGCCAGCTCCGGCGCATCATCCGCTACCAGGCCCTGGCCCTCTCCCTGGCGGGGATCCCGGT
>ENA-OQAB01001156-OQAB01001156.1-human-gut-metagenome-genome-assembly--contig:-NODE-1156-length-12821-cov-3.307547_pt1 | contig 12821 bp, 11 predicted proteins | sample MGYA00242490_ERZ504517 | MGnify/ENA primary metagenome ERZ504517 (study PRJEB26092, sample SAMD00036298) | human gut metagenome | host: Homo sapiens | study: EMG produced TPA metagenomics assembly of...
AAATAATCAAGTAACATTTCAGGAGGGAACGAGAGGAGTAACGAAACCATTTCCAAAATTTATCGAAAATATTATTGATAAAGATTTAGCCGAAGGCGTATATGATACCGTACACACACGATTTCCACCGGAACCTAACGGCTATCTTCATATCGGCCATGCCAAATCTATTCTTTTAAATTACGGACTTGCCCAGGAATACAACGGCAAGTTCAACATGCGTTTTGACGATACCAACCCTACCAAAGAAAAAACAGAGTTTGTGGAATCCATTAAAGAAGATATCCACTGGCTGGGCGCAGACTGGGAGGACCGTCTTTTCTTTGCATCTGACTATTTTGACCAGATGTATGAGGCAGCTGTAAAGCTGATCAAAAAAGGCAAGGCTTTTGTCTGCGATCTCACTGCTGATGAAATCCGCCAGTATCGCGGAACTCTTACAGAGCCCGGTAAAGAGAGCCCTTACCGTAACCGTTCTGTAGAAGAAAACCTTCAGCTTTTTGAAGAAATGAAAGAAGGAAAATACGCAGACGGAGAAAAAGTGCTCCGCGCCAAAATCGACATGGCGTCTCCAAACATGAATATGAGAGATCCGGTTATCTACCGTGTGGCTCACATGACTCATCACAATACAGGAGATAAATGGTGTATTTACCCCATGTATGACTTTGCTCATCCTATTGAGGATGCTATTGAGGGAATCACTCATTCTATCTGTACTCTGGAATTTGAGGACCACAGACCGCTTTATGACTGGGTGGTAAAGGAGCTGGAATATCCTCATCCTCCCAAGCAGATCGAATTTGCAAAGCTTTACCTTACCAATGTTGTCACCGGCAAGCGTTACATCAAAAAGCTTGTAGAAGAAGGCATTGTAGACGGCTGGGATGATCCGCGCCTGGTATCCATTGCAGCTCTGAGACGCCGCGGTTTTACACCGGAATCCATCAAAATGTTTGTGGACCTCTGCGGTGTTTCCAAGGCCAACAGCTCTGTAGACTATGCAATGCTGGAATACTGTATCCGCGAAGATCTGAAGCTGAAACGTCCGCGTATGATGGCTGTCCTTGACCCGATCAAGCTGGTGATCGACAACTATCCGGAAGGTGAGATCGAGTATCTGGACGCTCCTAATAATATGGAAAACGAGTCTTTAGGCTCCCGTAAAAATTCCTTTTGGAAAAGAGCTTTACATTGAGCGTGATGACTTTATGATCGACCCGCCGAAAAAATATAAAAGACTGTTCCTTGGCACCGAAGTACGTCTCATGAACGCATATTTTGTTACCTGTACAGGCTTTGAAGCTGATGACGACGGAACTGTCAGAGTGGTTCACTGTACCTATGATCCGGCTACCAAAGGCGGAAACGCACCGGACGGCCGCAAGGTAAAAGGTACCATCCACTGGGTAGAGGCTTCTCAGGCAGGACAGGCTACCGTCCGCCTCTACGAGAACATTGTAGATGAAGAAAAGGGTGTTTATAATAAAGAAGACGGTTCTCTGAACCTGAACCCCAATTCTCTGACTACTGTTACTGCTTATGTGGAACCTGAGCTTATGAAGGCAAAAGGCTATGACAGCTTCCAGTTTGTGAGAAACGGCTTCTTCTGTGCAGACATTCACGATTCCAAAGAGGGACAGCCTGTATTTAACCGTATTGTATCCCTGAAAAGCTCCTTTAAGCTTCCAAAAGCTTAATAGCTAAAAACAGCAAAATACCCGCCAGGACTCTGATGATCTCTTTCATCTGTCCGGCGGGTATTTTTTCATGCAGTTTATAGATTTGTGTATCCTGTACTAATCTGTACTAATGCGAGACTTTTAGAAAAATCAGCAGTTCTCTTTCCACTTCTGAACTCCGGCATCTCCGAATTTTCTGGATATCCATGATCATGGTTCCCACTTCATCCATTGCTTTTTCCGCATCTCTGCCCGGAAGAACTTCCAGCCCCCTGTCAACAAAATAATGAAACATTGATGACAGCGCAGTACCTGTTCCGTCTTCTTTGATAGGACTTGCAAATCCGCTTTTGTCATGATCTTAAAGCTGAAGTTTGGCCGTATACAGGCTAATATATAATGTATGACAAACAGGAGCATAACCAGTACCATGACTATGGAACCAAGGCCGTCCCTTGCCATATAAGCGGCTCCCGGCAGGGTAAACGCAAGCGCGATGGCTTTTGCATAATAATGTTTTCTCAGAAGAAGCAAAAAGCTTCCTGATATTAGAAGTCCGAGAACCAGCTCCAGCGAGGGTGAGCTGTCTGCAATAAAAAGGCCGAAATAATAAAATATTGCTACGATCACAAGGTTCAGAAGCATTGCAACAAAGCTGAGGCGGCTTCCGTTTCTGATCTCCATTCCCACTACATCATCCAGGGTAAATTCTATGGATTTCTGAGCGCGTCCTGACCAGTTCCTTCCGCTGAGCCGAAACAGTACACGTTTATTTGTTACCTGCAGCCTGCCCTCCTGCCACATTCCCTTTAAAAGAGAACGCGTTGTACACAGATCATATTGTCTTACGGGAATTTCCTGACCGCATGGCTGAATGAGATCCGGCACAATTTTCATTCCCCGTTCATAGCAGTCCCCTACCTGGGCAATCCTGTCCTCTTTCGAAAATCCAAGCAGCTTGCGCACAGGTACCAGATTACTGATTCGTCCCGGACGGTCGGTAGGGGTCATGAAATTATAAATTTTATCCAGAGCATTTCCCAGGCTGCGTGAAGTTGTGTTTAAAAAAGAAATAATTCCCTCTGAGGACTGCTTTTCTCTTCTGTATGAGTTGTCCCACTGAGACTGTCGAAAGGCGTCTTCCTGCTCCGGCTGTCTCTGCTCTGCGCCGGAAGCAGCTCCTTCCTTTTTACAGTCGCACACCTCTCCTTCCTTTAAAGGTCTTCCGCATTGTGAACAAAATTTTGCCATTTTCTCCTCCTAGTAAATACTGTAAAGATCAGCAGAGTAAATTTTCCACTGCCCGTCTTCCATGATAAAGGTCATATAAGAATCTGAACTGCCGGATTCTGACCTGTCTTCTGCAGTTGTCTGCTGGTCATAGGAAAGCGAAGTTCCTGTGTATGTATAATCATAATTATAGCTTACATGCAGATTCACATAAGAACCGCCATACTCATCACTGTACTCATCTGTGACCTCACTGTAATAATTACTGAAGTTCATACCTGTAAACTGCACGGACTCATAGCCATTGGTATATGCAAAGTCCTCTTCCAGCTTCCTGTAAAGAGCATCTGCATTTTCCCGGGCTATGGCAGCCGTCTCCTTATTGCCGTTGTTTACAGCCCAGTAATCCAGATATTTTTCAGAGGGGCCTGACTGGTTCAGAACTTCCCCGTAAACATCTCCCATAAACTTCCTGACTGTTTCCTGCATCTGTTCTACTGTTTTTTTTGCTGATGGAAAGCTTTGGTACCTCATAATAGCTTTCGTCCGTTGAAATATAGCAGGGAAATTCTTCCTGTTCCCTGCTGTCAGCAGAGGCTGTGATCACGTGATCTCCCGCAAAAACTGTTTCTGCATAAACATCATATCCGCTTTCTTCCAGCTCAGGCTGTTCCTCCGGTGTGAGAGCTGTGCCATCCATCTCCACTTTATAGCCAACGGGCACCTTTATCGTGTAATTGGACACGATCAGTCCTTCAGGTATCACACACCATTTGGAAAAGAAAAGCAATTTTTTTCTCTTTCTGCCTGCTCAGAGTCAGCTCCATACTTCTTACAGAGGAGTCTCCTTTCACGGAATACTCTGCTGTATATTCTTTCAGAAATCTGGAATCTGACCCGCCATACCCGTCCTGTTCCTCCAGCTTCAGATTTGTCACCTCCACTGGTTCCCTTTCATGGGTAACAGCCAGAAACTGTTCTTTTCCAAGGAGCTTTCCCTGAGGCAGCTCCAGATTTTCGTAGACACTCTTCCAGTCTCCCTGCAGAACAGCTTCCACATAATTTTCTGCAGTTTTCTTTGGACCAAAAAAACTGCCGCCGGCCCAGATCACGCCTGTCAGAACAAGGGCCACAGCACCTGCAATCCCTATATTCCGTTTGTTTTTTTGCTTAAAGGCGGAAGCTGTTCCAGTTTTTCCCGAATATCTGTTTCCGGTCCCCGAAACCGCTGTTCTGCCTGCTGTCGGCTTTTCGTGCGGTCAATGGGTTTGTCAAAAATATCCGGTCCGGTTATATTTTCTTTCTGTCCATAATGATGATCCTCCATTTCCTTTTCCTCCTTCCGTTTATTTTCCGTAAACCATAATTTCCGTAATACAGGTATCCTCGGCAGTTCCCGCATATACATCATTGATTTCCAACAGAACCGTGTCAGCTGTAACAGGCGGGTCAGCTTTTACCCACTCTACTTTTTTTATCGCCATCAAAGGTTACCTGTCCGGAGCTGTCTCCTGCCATAAAGGTTACTGTTTTTGGCTTCGAGCTTCCGGCATAATGCTGATCGTCCGTCCAGTTGCCCAGCTTAAAGCCCAGATACTGGATCTGGTACGTATCATCCAGTCCAAAGCTTACACTTTCTCCCTTTCCGGAGCCTTCTGTTCCCTCCTGCCAGAACGTATTGTCTTTTTTGTCAAACAGCAGCATGGGACTGTGATCTGTGTCAGGCCGGGCAAAAGTCGAGGTTGCGTTTGCGGTGATCACCCCCGCCTCCCTCAGAGAAGTAAGATCCGGTTCCACTGCTTCTAATAGAAAAGCTCCTCCCGAACCACTATTCTGTTCAGAAATATTTTCAGGTGCCTCTTCTTTTAATTTCACACTGACTCCGGATTCCGTTATATCTTCATCTTCTGTCAATTCACTTATGTCTGAGTCTGATGTATTTTCTCCATTTGTTGAAGTACCTGTCTCTGATGCCGACAGCTCTTCTTCGTCTGTTATCGTATTCTCTCCGTCTATTGATATGTCTGTATCTGAGCCCGATGAAAGAGCCACCGAGACATCGTCTTTATTTTTTATATTTTCTTGTTTTCCTGTTTCTTCATTTGATTGCGCATTCTTTTTATCTGAGCCTTCATTTTTTATCTCCGCTACTGCTTCTCCTATTTTCACAGTGGGCTCTGCAGGATCCGGCTCAGAGGGCTTCAGGATTTTCCAGGACAGGATTCCTGCTGCAGCCACAACGACCACTCCCAGAAGCCCTCCTGCAAGCCACCTCAGCTTCTTATTTCCCGTTTTCGCTTCTTCCGGTTCCCACAAGGGTTCATTTATTCCTGATTCTTCCGGTTCATAACTGTACGGAGCTTCAGGCAGCTCTTCATTATCCCTGAGCTTAACACCACACTCAGGGCAGTATACAGCATTGTCTTCTATTTCTGACCCACATTTTTTACAGTACATTTTCTCCCTCCCATCAAAATTTTCTGTTTCAGGTCATCATCTTCTTTTTTTGATATATATTGTCTTCTATTCATTAAATTCACCTGATTTTTTGCAAAATTCCTGTTCTTATTATTGTATACAACAAACTGTACCTACAATATGTGACACCTTTTGTGGTCGTTTTTTTTAATAGCATAGGGCATTAAATATTCCCAAAATATTTGAAACTCCCGACAGCCTTCTATATAATAGTGATGCAATTAATATAAGTGAGGTTTTACAACATGTCGGATTTTTCAGATCTTTTAAGTAAATATATACAGGAAAAAAACATCCAAGGTAGCTTCCATGGTAAAATACTGTGGAATTGACCGCTCTGCCATGTACAAAATCATCAAAGGAAAGCATCATCCTCCCACTGTACAGATCAGAGATAAAATGGCCCGCTTCATGCATCTGACACCGGAAGAAAACCGGCTTTTCAACCGTGCATATGAAATCTCCCAGATAGGAAAGGATACTTATTTTCGAAGAAAAGAGGCTGAAAAGTTCATTTTAAACTTTCCCTCGGCTCTGAAAGTCCCGGTTTCTGCAAATACTTTCAGCACAGGCTCTGCACCGGAAAAACCCATTTCTCTTCCGGACAGCCCATGTATTTCTTTTTCACGCCATGAGCTGTTTCATTATTATGTACAGAATATCCTGGAAGCAGAAATGCAGACTGAAAATGGAAAAATAGGCCTTTTACTTCAGCCTGACTGCGAATTTCTTTTCAGTTACCTTACCAATCTGAATTTTTTCAGCTCCGGTCTTTCCATTGAACATATTCTGTGTATGGATTATACAGAAAAAACAGACACTTACTGCAATATAAGAAACTTATCTGCCATACTTCCTCTTTTCATGAACGGGATCAATTATCAGGTATCTTTCTTTTACAACGATGTACATTCTCACTATCGCAGTCTGAATGTTTTTCCATCTATGATCCTTACCAGTAAATATGCGATCACCTGTACCTCTGATTACAAAAACGGCATTCTCTATCAGGATCCGGCTGCCGTATCCATGCTGTGGGAGCTTTTTTCATCTTATAAAGAAAAATGCAGGCCGCTTTTTCAGATTCCTCATTCCATTGAAGAAGAGGGAAACATGGTCACTGCCACAACTCTCAGTAACTCCAGACTTTACTACATGGAACCTGAGCCCTGCCTGATCCCATTTCTGGAAAAAGACTGGATGGCGCATTTTGTTCCGGAAGGCTTTCCAGGAAGAGACAATATTATCGCCTATATGCAGGCCTACGTAAAAAACGCAGGTCAGGTAATACGAAAATCTGAATTTCATTTTTATTTTTGCAGAGATGAGCTTGACAAATTTGCAGAAACCGGAATTCTGGCTGAACTTCCACAGGAGCTGTCCCATACTTGCACGCTCCCTGTAGAGGAACGCATCACTGTTCTGGAAAATCTGCTGAAGCAAAAATCCAGGGCTCATTACCGCTTTTTGAAACCGCCCTTTGAACAGATTGCCAAACGGCTTCATCTTTGCGCAGGCGAAAATAATATGTACCTGATGTTTTTTGATATTATGTCCCACCGTTCCTATCTGTGGATCCAGGAAGCAGAAATCATTCATACGCTTTATGATTATCTTGGAAGCCTGGATTCCGAAACATTGTACAGCGAAGAGGAAACGCTGGAATATTTCCGCCGGACAATCGAACATTTAAAACAATCCATCAAGGAGGCTTCACATTGTGACTGAATTTCCAGAACTGTTGAATAAATTTATAGAGCAGAAAAACATTCATATTTACTCTATGGCCAAATACTGCGGGCTGGACCGCTCTACTCTCTACAAGATCATAAAGGGAAATCGTCGTCCTCCGTCCGCCTCTGTCAGAGATAAAATGGCCTGCTTTATGCATCTGACGCCTGACGAAACCCGCCAGTTTGAACAGGCCTGGGAGATTTCTTTTACAGGAAAGCTCACTTACTGCAGGCGGAAAAGCATTGAAGATTTTCTTTTAAATTTTTCTGACGGTTTTTCAGACATGCCTGTAAAAAAATCCTACTTTTCCAAAGAGCTGCCTGCTGACAGTCCCTGCATTGCTTTTTCTGAAAAAGACAGCTTTCCGGCCTATCTTCATGCAATGCTGAAAAAAGAATCCCATTCCACAGGAGGCAGAATGGGATTTCTGATACAACCGGACTACAGATTTTATTTCACCTGCTGAGCGGCCCTGAATTTTTTAACAGTACAGTAAGGATCGATCATATTTTTTGTCTTGATCAGACGGAACAGCTGTCGGAAACTGATGAATACTGTCACATAAACTATCTCAAACAGCTTCTTCTTCCATTTAAAAACGGGCTTGACTATCATCCGTATTGCTTTTATGACAATATCCGGACACATTTTTCCAATCTGAATCTGTTTCCGGTACTGATCCTGACAGAAGGCTCCGCCCTGGTTTCCACCTCTGACTGTACCAGAGGGATCTTATATCAGGACCCCGCTACCGTAAAAATGATGTGGAAGCTCTTTGACACCTATCAGAAATCCTGCATCCCGGTTCTCAGACGAAGCCAAAAAAGCTTTGATAAGCTTCCGTGGGAATGTACTCCTTCCTACTTTGCCGCCGATAAGAGCTTTCCCTGCTTTTTTACAAAACCGGCTCTGGAATCACTGGGCAGGCTTGATTCTCTGAAGGCAGAAGCTTTGAAACAGTACATCCCAGCAGATTTCAGGTTTTTAAAGGGCGCGCTGGCAGAGGCGTCAGGCAGTCTTCACCTTTATGCGGAAAATAATGTTCTGTATCTGATATTTGATGACATTCGGAATACTCCCGTTCGCCTGTCCCTCCATGAGCCGGGACTTCTGTCTGCTTTTGAAGATTACTTAACCCACATACCTGCAAAATTTTGTCAGGATTCCTTTTCAAAATGCTGATAATCAACCGGATCACTCCATAGACCGCCCCAGCTGAATCCATATTTTGCAAAAATATTATAGCATACATCATTTTCTACAATCACATGAGGATCTCCGCAGGCGCGGTCAACATAGGGAGACGCATTTTCATGGCTCCACTGAAGCTGCCCCTGGGAGCTCCATACATAAGGATTCTGCTGTGGATTAATGTCAATGGCCCGTCCGTAGGCATGATTTGACAGATTTCCCCCGCCTGTGATCTGCCGATAACAGAATGCGGACGTATTGTTATTGTCAATGGAATTGCTGTCAGAGGAATCCCCGTCTCCTGTCCAGTAATCATCGATCAGACGCATGGACTGGATCTCATACTCCGCAGCAAATAATTCCTGAAAAACACTGAGCACGTCTCTGCTGATGGCAGCATTTACGATCATTTCTCCCACCTGAATTTCATGATTAAAATTATAGTGCAGCATTTTCAGATACCGAAGATCCTGAAGCCCTATATTTTTGTTTTCATAATAAGATTTTCCGTAGATCCTGTTATATACAGAGTCTCCTTCCAAAATTTCATATTCCTGAAAAAAGGTATTTTCACTGCCCTGGATCTGAGAAATGTCAATGATCTGCCCGGGCTGAAGCTGATCAGCAGAAAGCGCGGGCCGGGCCGGAGGACCGATCATTGCGTTTTCTTCTGTTGTCTCCTTTTGGGGATTTTCCGCAGTTTCTCCCTGAACCTGAGCGTTCTTTTTATAATCTGCAATCTCCTGTTCCTGAGCCAGGACTTTTTCATTCAGGCTCTGGATCTCCTGTTTCATCTGACTGATGGTTTCTGATATTTCAGCCTCTTTCTTTTGTGCTGCCCGGCTGTTCTTCTGCAGCTCTTTTTTCATTCCCACAAAGGAATAGCACAGAAGTCCCATTACAAGGAACAAACAGACCATACCTGTAAAAAACAGGATCCATAATGTATTCCCTGATTTTTGACTGTTTTCTTTGTTCATTGGCTGTCCTAACTGTTCTCTTCTGTTGTCATTTTTCATATACGGATGTTCTCTCCCTGCTGCTAAATCTCATTTTCAATTTCACTGAGCAGCTTTTTTCTCTGTTTTTCAAAAATCCCTGGCAGAATACACAAAAGGATCATACAGACTACCATTCCCACGATCCCGCCGGCCATCATCACAACACCTGCTCCCATTTCCGTTCCTCCTGACTTTTTATTAACAGTTTCTCTTCTCTGATTTTTCAGTTACTGAACCAGCCATTGGAAGCTGCCTGATCGTAAAGCTCCTTCAGCCGTTTCATTTCCAGATCGTTTACATTATTTTCAAGCTGTTGCTGATAAAGCTTTTCCGCTTTTTCATAATATTCTTTAAACAATCCGTAGCTTCTCTGGTTTACATCCACTTTTTCCTGTTTTGACACTTCCATAAAAGCCAGGGCTTTATAAGTGCGGTAATTTTCTCCGTACTCCTCAAGCATCTCTTTTAGAAGAGCAGATGCCTCCTCATATTTTTCCATACTCTGATAAAGGACAACCAGATTATAATCTGTATCGTAGCTTCCCATTCCCTGCTTCTGGATCTGTTTAAATACCTCTGCCGCCTTTGTATAATAAGCTACATCTCCGGTATCATTTCCCATGTCGCTGTACAGCTGTCCCAGAGTCTCAAGAACACCTATGTTATATTCTGTAGGCAGTTCCTTCCTGGCCTTTTCAAGAAGCTGTATCTTCTCATCATAGCCGCCCACACCATCCTCAAGCGCGTCAATACATTTACATGTCATAATGCAGGCGCGCATTTTCACATAGTCGTTCTGCGCCTTTTCCATACAGGTCAGAAAGATTTCTTTTGCCCCCTGAAAATCCTGATTATTATACAGGATCTCTCCCTGAACATAATCAATTTCCACAGAATCAAGTCCCTGTCTTCTGGCTGTGTCAAGAGTCTTCTGAGCCTTATCCATTTCTCCGGTATAGGCAAGAGCAATGGCATAGTCGCGGTAATAATCACTGTTGTCCGGCTTGATCTCTATGGCCTTTTCATAGCATTTTGCAGCATTTTCATAATCTTCCTGTTTTTCGTAGGAATTTCCAAGAAGATAGTACACATTATTTAACGCTTCTGAATCCACTTCAAGCTCCGGGTTTGACAAAATCTTTTCGTTAATAAAATTAATATTGTCTCCATACTGTCTCTGCTGGTTCAGAGCCAGAGCTTTCTGATAATATGCCTCCAGTCTTTCCGGCATAAGGCCTGCCGCTTTCTGATAATAGGATTCAAAATTCTCAAATTCTCCTGATGTCACGCACTGGGATTCCAGTCTTACAAGCTCCTCATACTGCTTTCTACGATCCACATCTCTGCGGAAATATCCGTTTACTGTAAGCACAGCGCTGACTGCCATAAAGAAAATCACCAGTATATAAATCCCTTTTTGCTTTTTACAAAGCTCCCGGTACCGTCTGTCCTTTTTCTCAATGTCCTTCAGGTCGCTGAGAAGCTCCTCTGCTGACTGGTAACGTTTTTCCGGTCTGGGCTCCAGACACTTCATAATAATATGGGCAAACACCTGGTTGATGCGGATTCCCCGGCTGCGGATATCCTCCACATATCCATTTTCATCCTGGGAAGGCTTTTTCCCTGTCATCAGGTGATACAAAACTGCTCCCAGGCTGTAAATATCCGCTCTTCTGTCAATAGTCTTCCAGAGGGAATGATCCAGCTCATTCTGGTTATAACGCAGCGCCTCTATCTGTTCCGGAGGCGCATATCCGTTGGTATATCCGGTCACCCAGGCAGTATCTCCATCCAGGCTTGCCGATATATTAAAATCGATCAGGCAAATATTTCCATCAGGCTTCAGCATAATGTTTCCCGGCTTCAGATCACTGTGAATGATGGGCGGCTTCTGACTGTGCAGATAGCTTAAGGTGGCGCAGATCTGTCTTGCCCAGATAAGCACTGATTTTTCTTTAAATTCTGTGCCTGCATCCAGATATTCCTTAAAGGAATTTCCTGGAATGTAGTCCATTACGGTATATACATCTCCGTCTGCCTCCAGAAAATCAAATACCTGGGGCAGACAGGGATGGTGGAGATTTTTCAGTACATCCGCCTCTGCACGATTGTTCAGAACATCCTTGAGCTCTGCCCGGATCTTTTTCAGTACAACATATTTTTTCAGATTTTTATGATAAGCCTTATAAACCTCTCCGCTGTTTCCGGCGCCGATTTTTTCTATAATTTCATAGGTGTCTGATATGTGCTTCAGCATTCTGTCCTCTCCCTTATTTTCCACATGTAGTATTGTCTGTGACACTGAAGTTCATGCTTCCTGATCCCGGCTGCATTCCTGCGTTTACCACAACAAGGTCCTGCACTCCCGGTTCTTTTCCTGCAAGTCCGCCTCCAAGCGGATTTGGCACGCCGGCCATATCCTGAACCGGATTGTTTGCAAGATCCATTCCCGCAAGCATGTCTGCGCTTTCGGAAACCCAGGAGCCACTCATTCCCGCACTGGAAAGAGCGCTGATAAAGCCGTCCTTTCCGCCTTCCTGCGGAGAAGATATGGTTCCGTTTATCAGTGAAGCAGAAGCTGACATATTCAGACTTCCGTCTGCTCCCATGGTATAAAGCGCTGCCACTGTTTTGGCGCCGGGATTTCCATCCCCTGTGTTCATTCCAAAATAATAGCCGGCCATTCCAATATCAAATCCTGCTCCGTTTTCTCTGATAAAGCAGGTCTGTGTTCCTCCGTATGTAACTCCTTCCACAGCTTTTCCAAAACATTCCTCAAATGCAACTGAAGAAACCATGGACGCTGCTCCGCCTGCTGCTGTATAGGTATCCAGAACAAGCTGGCCGTTTCTGATGGAGATTACAAGAAGTTCCTGCATTCCATCACCGTTAAAATCACGCTTCTCTGCTCCAAGTGTTCCACTGGCTACCGCCATACCGGATTCGTCCCCGTAGGTATAAGAAGCCGGAGTACTGAGAGATGACTCGGACTTGCTGCAAGAAGCTCAGCCGCAAAGGCATCCAGAATCTGATCCGGCGTAAGTGCATCCTGTTCTGTCTGGCTGTCCTGATTTTCTGAAGGTGCCTCGCATTGTTCTGATCTGTCGGAGGCACTGCCGGTTCTTCCGGGGCATCCGGAACTGCCGGCGGAATGCCTGTGTCCTCCGGATAATCCGGGACTGCCGGCGGGATTCCCGTGTCCCCTGAAGAATCCTGCGAAGATTCCGGAGCAGGCTCCGGCTGAAGCTCCGGATCCGATTCCGGCTGAGGCTCCGGTTCTGCATTCATATCAGGCTTTGGAGTTGGCGTCTGGTTGGTGCAACAACCACTGTCCAGGCCTCCCGGTATGGGAGTCTCTGCAGGATCCGTCATTGGTTCAGGGGTAATTTCTGCATCCGGATCAACTGGCGTAACTGTGGCTTCCGGGCTTACTTCGGAGTCACTGTGGTTCTCCTTCTGATTCTCTTCCGGTGCTTCCGTAATCTCAGGAGCAGGTGTTTCCTCC
>ENA-OQAB01001157-OQAB01001157.1-human-gut-metagenome-genome-assembly--contig:-NODE-1157-length-12821-cov-2.905782_pt1 | contig 12821 bp, 23 predicted proteins | sample MGYA00242490_ERZ504517 | MGnify/ENA primary metagenome ERZ504517 (study PRJEB26092, sample SAMD00036298) | human gut metagenome | host: Homo sapiens | study: EMG produced TPA metagenomics assembly of...
ATACCAGCCACCGCTGCCCGGTAGTTTTTCATATACTCGCTTTTATGTACCTTTTTTTCAGGGTATTTAACAACATAATCACTACACCGCAAATAACAAGGGCACAACACAAGATAAACAACCATGTAATGTTATGCAGTTTCAAAAATGCTGTAAATCCTGTTTGCTACGATTGCTCTCACTTCCCCTTGTGGCGGATCGTAAATTACCGCAGGATATACTGAACTTAAGATGCCAATAATCAACAACCCGATTGCTCCAAGTCCAGATATAATTCCTGCTACGATTATATGAAAATGATTTTTCTTTTTTGCTGTCTTTTGCGGTGCGGCTTGAGAGGGAAAGGGCTTTATGCTTGTTTCTTCCGCTTCATTATTCATAAGATAATCCAATGAACAATCAAAAAAACGACTAATCTTAATGACATTATCCATATCGGGAATAGCACCCATTTCCCATTTTGAAATCGCTTGTCTTGACACGTTTAACTTTTCAGCCAACTGTTCTTGTGAAAGCCCATTTACTTTACGAAGCCGTTGAAGTTTCTCACTAAACGTCATATATGAAATACCTCCTTGTTCGCTTTACCTGTAAATAATTGTACTTAAAATTGCAGCTTATCGCAACCGTCCGATATAGTCATTTCCGCAATTATGCGTGGCATTTCGCTACTACTGTATATTTTGTTGTAAAATCTATTTATTCTATTATGGAAAACAGACGGTCAGTGTCCTTAGGGTTGAACTACCTATATAAATATCGGAGGTGTTGACAATGAAACGATCCCTTGCTTATATCACCGCTGCGTGGCGCGGTGATCCTGCGGTGGATATGGAGCAGGCGGCGCATTACTGCCGTGTGGTCTACGATGCGGGCTATTCCCCCATCTGCCCCATGCTCTATCTGCCGCTGTTCCTCAATGACGCGGTGCCGGAGGAGCACAAGAACGGCATCGACATGGGCCGCGATCTGCTCCGGCGCTCCCGTGTGCTGGTGGTATGCGGCCATTCCGTGACCGAGGCCATGAAAAATGATATTGCCGTGGCCCAGCGCCTGGGGATCACCGCGACTACCCTTGAGGGCATCCTGACCGTCAAGGGCCAGGGGCGGTGCTGATGGCGTCCCTGTTTGAAGCCTACATCACCAACCTGGGAAAGTACAACGAGGGTGAGCTGGTTGGCGAAACGCTGAAATTCCCCACAACTACCGAAGAAGTACAGGCCCTTTTGAAGCGAATTGGTGTGGACGGGGTACGTTATGAGGAATTTTTCATAACCAGCTTTGACGGTGATGTGCTGGGGCTCTACGACTATCTCACGGAATATGAAAACCTGGACGAGCTCAATCATCTGGCCTGCCTGCTCTCCGAGCTGGATCAGGGCGAACTGGAGAAATTTGAGGCCGTCATTGACAGCGGCGAACATACTTCCAGCGTGGCCGATCTCATCAATCTGGCGCAAAACCTGGATTGCTACGAGTTTTATCCTGGTGTCGAGGACGATGAAACCCTGGGCCGCATCTATGTGGAGGACATGGAGGCCATTGACGTGCCGGAGCACCTGCTGAATTATTTTGACTATGAGGCATACGGGCGGGATATTCGGCTTGAAGAGGACGGCCATTTTGCCCCTGGCGGCTATGTGCTGAACAATGGCGGCCAATTTATCGAGCACTATCACGGGATCGAGGACATTCCCGACGAGCACAAAGTTTTTGCCTTTCCCCAGCTCACGGTGCGGGAACAAATGGCAGCCTACAAAGAAATTATTGACGGTTCCTCCCTGGAGGGCTATCGGAAGATTGCCGCAAAGGAACACGAGGAACGATAACGGCACTTCTGGACGTTTTGTCCAGAGGTGCTTTTTTCATGGAAAGGAGGGATACGGCTGATTGACGAGGACGTTTCCAGACGTACCATAGCAGTTTCGATCAAGGCGACAAAGCTCACGGGCCGGGTGCTGGCCCAGGCGTGTCTGGCGGTGGGCCGGAAGATCAAGAAAATGTACCGGGCCCGCCAGACACCCCACGGAAAACAGACTGTGCGCCAGCTCATGGGCCACGGGGCCGCCACAAACAGCATCGAGGTGGAGTCCCCAAAGGATTTTGACCGGGTGGCCCGGCGCTGGAATGTGGACTATGCCTTTTATAAGACCGGGCCGGACAAATACCTGTTGTTTTTCAAGAGCGGGCAGGCCGATGCCATCACCGCTTGCTTTTCGGAATATTCCCGGCGCGTGTTGAAGCGTTCCAAGTCCCAGCGTGTTCCCATCCGGGAACAGCTCAAACGGGCTGCCGCTGAACTGGCCTGCCAGCCGTCCCACAAGAAAGAACGTGCAAGGGAGGCGGTACATGAGGACAGATAGCGTCAAAAAGTATGTGATACCCAATATCCCGTATCTGTTTATTCTGTGGGCCTGCCTAAAGCTGGGGACGGCCTACCGCCTGGCCCCTGGAGCAGACTTTGCTCACAAGCTCATGGGCCTGGGCCAGAGCATCGGCCCGGCCTTTGCCGACTTTGCGCCGGGGCTGGCCCCCTTTGACTGGCTCATCGGTATTGTGGGCGCGGTGGGCTTTCGCCTGCTGATCTACTTCAAAAGCAAGAACGCAAAGAAATTTCGGCGGGATGAGGAATACGGGTCGGCCCGTTGGGGCACCGAAAAGACATCAAGCCCTTTGTCGATCCGAAGTTTGAGAACAACGTCATTTTGACAAAGACGGAGTTTCTCACTATGAACACCCGGCCCAAAAATCCCGCCAACGCCCGCAACCTCAACGCCTGTATCATCGGCTCGTCCGGCTCCGGCAAAACCCGTTTCTGGCTCACGCCCCAGCTGCTCCAGGCGCACAGCTCCTATGTGTGCGTCGATCCGAAAGGCGGGGTGCTCTCCCAGGTGGGGGCTTTTCTGCAACGCCGGGGGTATCAGATCAAAGTGTTTAACAGCATAGATTTTTCAAAATCCATGCACTATAATCCGCTGTCCTACATCCACAACGAGGCGGACATCCTCAAATTCGTGGACACCCTCATAGCCAACACCAAAGGCGAGGGCAAGGAGGGCGATCCATTTTGGACGAAAGCGGAAACGCTTTTGTACTGCGCCCTGATTGCCTATATCATTTTCGAGGCACCCGCCGAGGATCGGAACATCAATACCCTGGTGGATATGATTTCCGGCATGGATGTGAAAGAGGATGACGAGTCCTATATGAACGCGGTAGACTATATGTTTAAGGGCCTGGAAAAGCGCAAGCCGGATTGTTTTGCCGTGAAGCAGTACAAGAAATATAAGCTGGCCAGCGGCAAGACCGCGAAAAGCATTTTGATTTCCTGCGGCTCCCGGCTGGCCCCCTTTGACATCCCCCAGCTCCGGGAGATCATGAGCTATGACGAGCTGGAGCTTGACCGCATCGGTGATCGGAAAACGGCGGTTTTCTTCACGATTTCCGACACAACCCCCACTTATAACTTCATTGTTGCCCTGGCCTTTTCGCAGATGTTCAATCTCCTGTGTGAACGGGCGGACAATGTTCACGGGGGCCGCCTGCCCCATCATGTGCGGGTGCTGTGGGACGAGGCGGCCAACACGGGCCAGGTGCCCTCGCTGGAGAAGCTGGTGGCCGTGATCCGTTCCCGTGAAATATCGCTGACGCTCTTTTACCAGCAGATGGCACAGTGCAAGGCCATTTATGACAAACACGCGGAAACGATTTTAGGCAACATGGACAGCGTGGTTTTCCTGGGCGGGCGGGAAAGCTCCACCATCAAGGAAATTTCCGAGAACTGGCTGGGAAAGGCCACAATCTCCATGCAGACCGAGGGCCGCTCCCGTGGGCAGTCGGAAAGCTACAACCAGAACACCCAGCGGCTGGGCCGGGAGTTGATGACCCCCAGCGAGCTGGCTACCATGCCGGGCGATAAGTGCATTTTGCAGCTGCGGGGCCTGCCCCCGTTCTTTTCGCCCAAATACGATTTGAAGCAGCACCCTAACTACAAGTACACGGCTGAGGCCGATAAAAAGAAAAACGCCTTTGACCTTGATAAGCTCATAAACCGCCGCAGGCGGCCTGGGCTGAACGAGGCTTGTGAGGTGTACGAGGTAGACGTATCGGACACGGGGCCCGTAAGCGAGGACGAGGACATCCTCAACTACGACGATGTGGACGATCCGGATGCCTATGTATAAAGCACTTCTGGACAAAGTGTCCAGAGGTCGTAACCTGCCGCCCAAACGGGCGGCTTTTTTCATAGCCGGGGAAAAACCCGGAGAAATGGAGGCTATATGCAGTTCTTTTCTTCCGCTATTGATACTTTGCAGACCCTTGTTGTGGCTCTGGGCGCTGGCCTGGGCGTGTGGGGCGTTGTCAATCTCCTGGAGGGGTACGGCAGCGATAATCCCGGTTCCAAAAGCCAGGGCATGAAGCAGCTCATGGCGGGCGGCGGCATCATCCTGCTGGGCACCACCCTGATCCCTCTGCTGTCCGGCCTGTTTTTAAGGTAGCGGCTTATGGATTTTCTCACCGACTGGCTCACGGACTGGCTCAAAGAGCTGCTGATTGGCGGGATCATGGGGAACCTGGAGGGGCTCTTTGATTACGTCAATACCCAAGTCGGAGAGATTGCGGTACAGGTGGGGACTACCCCGGCGGCGTGGAACGCCGGGGTATTTTCCCTCATCCGCCAGCTTTCCGAAACGGTGATCTTGCCGATTGCCGGGCTGGTGCTGACCTTTGTTGCCACCTATGAGCTCATTCAGATGCTTTTGGAAAAAAAACAATATGCACGAGTTTGACGTGGCGAATATCTACAAATGGATATTCAAAACGGCTTGTGCCATCTTCATTCTCTCAAACACCTTTAACATTGTGATGGCCGTCTTTGACGTGTCGCAGACGGTGATCGCCCAGGCGGGCGGCCTGATCCAGGGCTCCACGGACATCACGCCGGATATGATGGCGGAGCTGGAAACCACCCTGGAGGGGATGGATTTAGGGCCGCTTTTGGGCCTGTGGCTCCAGTCCTCTATCATTGGCGTTACCATGTGGGCGCTGGGCATCGTCATTTTTGTGTTGGTGTATGGCAGAATGTTGGAAATCTATTTGCTCACCAGTTTGGCCCCCATCCCTATGGCAACGATCTCCCACCGGGAGGTGGGACAGATCGGGCAGAACTATCTGCGCTCCCTGTTTGCCGTAGGCTTCCAGGGGCTGCTCATTCTGGTGTGTGTTGCGATTTATGCGGTGCTGATCCAGGGAATTGCCACGGGCGGAGATCCCATTGGGGCGATTTGGGGCACCGTGGGCTATACGGTTTTGCTCTGCTTCATGCTGTTCAAAACCGGGACGATTGCGCGAAGTATCTTTAGCGCACATTGAGAAAGGGGTGTTCTATGCCGAGAAGATATGGGCCCGACGGGTCGCGCCTGTGGAACGGGAAAGCGCCGGAGGACTTCAACCAGGCCGATGTTTACCGCTTTATGGCGGAAACAGAGTCCGTCTTGCAAAAGCAGGAATTGCTGGGCGGCAGGGATGACGCGAAGAAGATTGCCCAGCAGTTAGCCGAGGGGCGGGCGCAGGCCGCCCGTGAAAACGCTGCCCGCCCCGCCCCGGCAAAGGGCAAGGAGGCCAGGGATGACCGATAAGGGCACCTCTGGACAAAGTGTCCAGAAGTCCCCGGAGCTCCCGGAGGGCCTGTTCCTTATGGATGGCATTGAGGGCCTGCGCTCCCTGCCCCGTCATTCTGTGGATATGCTCTTGACTGATCCGCCTTACGGCACCACCCGGAACTTTTGGGATGTGCCCCTGCCGCTCCCGGAGCTGTGGGAGGCGGTCAAGTGGGCGGTCAAGCCGGACGGCGCTGTACTGTTTTTTGCACAATGCCCCTATGACAAGGTGCTGGGGGCCATCCAACCTGTCCATGCTCCGCTATGAGTGGGTATGGTACAAAAGCCGCTGCACAGGCTTTCTCAACGCCCGCCGCGCTCCGCTGAAAAAGACGGAGAATATTTTGGTGTTCTATCAGAAGCTCCCGCTTTACAATCCGCAGTTTGAGCAGGGCAAGCCCTACAAGAAAATTGCGGGCAATACGGGAACAGCACCAACTACGGAAAATTTACCCGTTCCGGCAGCGGATCGGAGGACGGCCTGCGCTTTCCCGGAAACGTGCTGACCTTTCCAGCCGTCCAGCGCACCGTCCACCCCACGCAGAAGCCGGTGGCCCTGTGCGAGTATTTCATCAAAACCTACACCCGGCCCGGCGAGGTGGTTGCGGACATCTGCGCAGGCTCTGCCACAACAGCGGTTGCCGCCCTCAATACGGGCCGCCGCTTCATCTGTTTTGAAACCGTTCCCGCCTACTACGCCGCCGCCACAGAGCGCATCCGTCTGGCGCGGGCAGCGTTGGAGGCCGGGGAGAAAGGAGTGTAACTATCGGACAGTATTCTGTGATCTATGCCGATCCCCCCTGGCGCTACACGCAAAAGGGCTTACAGGGTGCGGCGGAGAAACATTACCCCACAATGGGGATTGACGAGATGTGCGCGCTCCCGGTGGCTGATCTGGCGGCCCCGGACAGCGTGCTTTTTTTGTGGGCTACGTTCCCGCAGCTCCCGGAGGCCCTGCGGCTGATCAAGGCATGGGGCTTTCAATATAAGTCTGTGGCTTTCGTCTGGCTGAAGAAAAACCGAAAGTCCGAGAGCTGGTTTTATGGCCTGGGTTTTTGGACGAGGGGCAACGCGGAGGTTTGCCTGCTGGCGACACGGGGACACCCGAAACGGCAGGCGGCAAACGTCCATCAATTCATTATTGCCCCGATCCAGGAGCACAGCCGAAAGCCGGACGAGGCCCGTGATAAGATCGTGGCCCTCATGGGCGACGTGCCCAGGGTGGAGCTGTTTGCCCGGCAGTCCCCGTCCGGCTGGGATGTGTGGGGGAACGAGGTGGAAAGCACCGTCCCGGACTTCTGGACAAAGTGTCCAGAGGTGGGCGCGAAAGGAGGTTGATCCATGCCCTATGTGAATGTTCCCAACGACTTATCCAAAATCAAGACCAAACTGGCCTTTAACCTGACGAAACGCCAGCTTGTGTGTTTCGGGATCGCGGCGGCGGTGGGCATCCCGTCCTATCTGTTGGCCCGGAGCGCCATCGGCAACACGGGAGCCATGTTCCTGATGATGGCGGTGGCGCTCCCGGCGTTCCTGCTGGCGATGTACGAAAAAGACGGGCTCCCCTTTGAAAAGGTGGTGCGGAACGTCCTGCGGGCCCGTTTCCTGCGGCCTGGGGTGAGGCCTTACCAGACGGAAAATATCTATGCCCCGTTTACCCAGCGGGGCGCTGTGAGAAAGGAGGATGCGATTGCAAAAAGCAAAAAGCCCAAAGCGCGGCCCCGGAAAGGCCGCTAACCGGAAAGCTGCGTTGTCTGCCCAGCAGACGATCCCTTACCTGGTGATGCACCCGGACGGGGTGTGCCAGCTCCCCGGTGGGCTCTACACGAAAACCGTGGAATATGAGGACATCAATTATTCCGTGGCTTCTACCGAGGATCAGACGGCGATTTTCGGTGGGTGGAGCTCGTTCCTCAATTACTTTGACAGCTCCCTGCCGTTCCAGCTCTCTTTTATCAACCGCCGCTCCCGTTCCCGGAGCAAGTACAAGGTCAATATCCCCCCGGCACAGGATGACTTTGATAGCATCCGGGCCGAGTTCACCAGTATGCTAAAAAATCAGATTGCCAAAAGCAACAACGGCATCGAGCGGTCTAAATACATCACGTTTGGCCTGCCCGCCGAGGGGATCGCGGAGGCCCGTCCCCGTCTGGAACGGGTGGAGGCCGACGTGACTGGCAATCTGAAACGGCTGGGCGTTCCCTCTGCTCCGATGGACGGGCAGGAACGGCTGGCGCTGCTTCACAGTCAGATGCACCCCGGCAGCCGGGAGCCGTTCCGCTTCTCCTGGCAGGACATTCCCCGGACGGGCATGGGAACAAAGGACTTTATTGCCCCGACAGCTTTGACTTCCGCCAGCCCCGGCTGTTCCGCATGGGCCAGTATTGGGGCGCGGCCTCCTACTTGCAGATTTTGGCGTCGGAGCTCTCTGACAAGCTCCTGGCGGAAATTTTGGAGCTTGACGCGGAAATGACCGTGACCCTCCATATCCAGACCGTGGATCAGCTAAAGGCAATTAAAACCATCAAGGGGAAAATTTCTGACATTGGGAAAAATGAAAGTGGAGGAACAGCGCAAAGCTGTCCGGGCCGGATATGACCCGGACATTCTGCCGCCCGACCTTATCACATTTTCCAAAGACGCGGCGGAGCTTCTGGCCGATCTCCAGTCTCGCAACGAGCGGATGTTCCTCTTGACCTTTACCGTGGTAAATCTGGCCCCCACCCGCCAGCGGCTGGAAAATGATATTTTCACGGTGGGCGGCATCGCGCAGAAATACAACTGCACATTGAAGCGGCTGGACTGGCAACAGGAGCAGGGCTTTGTATCCTCCCTGGCCTTGGGTGGGAACGAGGTGGAAATCCAGCGGGGCATGACTACCAGCTCCACGGCGATCTTCATTCCCTTTATGACCAGGGAGCTCCGCATGGCCGGGCCGTCCCTCTACTACGGCATGAACGCCCTTTCCCATAACGTCATCATGGCTGACCGCGAAAAAACTGAAATCAGCCAACGGCCTGTATCTTGGCTCAACCGGATCGGGAAAATCCTTTGCCGCAAAGCGTGAGATCATCAACGTGTTTCTCACTATCCCAAAGGATCGCATTATCATTGTCGATCCGATGGGCGAATATGCCCCGCTGGTGCGGCGGCTGGGCGGCCAGGTGGTGGAGATCGCCCCCGGCTCTCCCAGCCATATCAACCCTATGGACATCCAGCTTGACCTGGACGATGACGAAAGCCCGCTTTCCATGAAAGCGGATTTTTGTTGTCCCTGTGTGAGCTGGTGGTGGGCGGCAAGGACGGCTTGCAGCCCATCGAAAAGACGGTGATTGACCGCTGTGTGCGGCTGATCTACCGGGATATGGCCCTGGGGATCGGGGACGGCAAGCCGCCCTTGCTCCAGGACTTGTACGAGGAGCTTTTGAAGCAGCCGGAGCCGGAGGCCCGCCGTGTGGCAACCGCCCTGGAGCTCTACTGCACCGGCTCCCTTAACCTGTTCAACCACCAGACCAACGTAAAGCTCACGTCCCATATCGTGTGCATCGTTCTCAAAGGGCTGGGAGAAAACCTCCGCAAGATTGCCATGCACGTTACCAACGACTTTGTAACTTCGGCGGTCAATGTGAATTTTCACAGCGGCGTTTCTACCTGGTGCTATTTTGACGAGTTCCATATCCTGCTCCGGGACGCGCTTACCGCCAGCTACTTTGTGGCCGTGTGGAAGATGCTGAGAAAGAAAGGCTGTGTCCCCTCAGCCCTGACGCAGAACGTCAAAGACCTTTTGGCCAGCCGGGAGATTGAGGCCATTCTGGACAACACGGATTTTATGATCCTGCTGTCCCAGGCCCAAAGTGACCGGGCTATTCTGGCAAAGCAGCTCGGCATTTCGGAGCACCAGCTCTCCTACATCACCCACAGCAATTCCGGCGAGGGCCTGCTGTTCTATGGGGATGTGACGATTCCCTTTGTGGATCGGTTCCCCCGTGGAGAAATCTATAACCTGCTGACTACCCGTCCGGAGGATTTGAAGAATGAAGCGAAAGCCGAATAAGCCCAAACAGGAGCCCAGGGAGCGCCCCGGCTCCTGGGAGAGCGCCGCCGATCCTGGCGGCTCCCCAGGCGGTGCCGGGGCTGCGGACAACGGCACTTCTGGACAAAGTGTCCACAAGTCAAAGTTCCGGCAGAAAAGCAAACAGGAGCAGGCCGCCGCGTCCAAGCTCCGCATGGAGGAGCGCGGGGAAAAGCTGGAACGGACAAAGGATAAGCTGGCAAAACAGAGCCGCCCAAAAAGCCCGGCCCGGTGCGGCGGATAGGCCGGGCCGCTGGCGGGGCCGCCCACGGTTTTGTGCATGGCAAGATTTATGAGAATGAACAGGAAAACGTGGGGATCGAGGGGGCCCACCGCTCCGAGCTGGTGGGCGAGTCCGGCCTGCGGCATGGCAAGCGGTTTGTGCAAAAGAAAATCCGGCAGCACCCGGCAAAGGCTGTCCAGCGGGCCGAGTCCAAATATGTCAAGGCCACGGCGGACTATCATTTCCGCATGGCCGCCCAGGAGCACCCGGAAATGTCCGGCAACCCTGTTTCCCGGATGTGGCGCAAGCACCGCTTGAAAAAGCAGTATCAAAAGAGGGCGCGGGAGGCGGCAAAGACGGGCGCGGCAAGCGCGGCCAAAAAGACCGCCGCCGCCACGGAAAAGGCCGGGGCGAAGATCGCGGGCTTTGTGAAGCGGCATCCCGTGGGGGTGCTGCTGGCCCTGGCCTGTGTGCTCCTGCTCTTTATGATGCAGTCCTGTTCTTCTTCCCTGGTGATGCTGGGAAATTCCGGCGCGGGGGCCGTGGGCGCTACCACCTACCCATCGGAGGACGGGGAGATCCTGGCGGCAGAGGCGGCCTATTCCGGTATGGAAGCAGAACTGCAAAATTACCTGGACACCTATACCGCCACCCACAGCTATGACGAATACCATTTTGACCTGGACGAGATCGAGCACGATCCCTATGTGCTGATCTCTATCCTCTGTGTGCTCCATGAGGGGGAATGGACGGCGGACGAGGTGCAGGGCACCCTGGAAAACCTCTTTGACCGCCAGTATATCCTGACGGAGCGCGTGGTGCGGGAAACCCGGTATGACAGCGACGGCGATCCCTACTCCTGGTACATCTGTTATGTCACGCTGGAAAACAAAAACCTTTCCCATCTGCCCCTGGAAATGATGGGCGAGGAACAGATGGCCCGCTATTCCCTCTATATGTCCACCCTGGGGAACAGGCCCGATCTGTTCCCGGAGTCAGCCTATGTGGGGAAATACATCACAAACCCGCCCGCTGACTATGACGTACCGGAGGAATATCTGGACGATGAAACCTTTGCGGCCATTTTGGGCGAGGCGGAGAAATACCTGGGCTATCCCTATGTGTGGGGCGGCAGCTCTCCGGCCACGTCCTTTGACTGCTCCGGCTTTGTGTCCTGGGTGATCAATCACTCCGGCTGGAATGTGGGCCGCCTGGGAGCCCAGGGGCTCTATAACATCTGCACCCCCACCAGCGCACCCCGCCCAGGCGATCTGGTGTTCTTTGTCGGCACCTATGACACGGCGGGCGTGTCCCATTGTGGCATCTATGTGGGGGACGGGATGATGATCCATTGTGGAGATCCCATCCAATATGCAAACCTGAATACAAGCTACTGGCAATCTCATTTCTACGCCTACGGGCGTTTACCCTGACAAGGAGGTACTCTATGGCGGCAAGCAAAAGCCAAAAAATCCAGGCCGAGATTGATAAGGTCAAGGCCAAAATCAGCGAACAGCAGACCCGGCTGAAAGAACTGGAGCAAAAGCACCGGGAGGCGGAAAACGAGGAGATCGTGGACATCGTGCGGGGTATGAGCGTTTCCCTGGAGGAGCTGCCCCTGGTGCTCCAACGGCTCCGGGACGGCGGCACCTCTGGACAAAGTGTCCAGAAGTCCGAGGATGGCGGAAAGGAGGAAAATTGAAGATGAAACGCTTTCGGGTGATGGCGGCGGCGCTCTGCGCCGTCGTTCTTTTATGCGGCTTTAGTGTCCCGGCGTATGCCTATGCGGACGGCGGCGAGGGCGCGGACTACGGAGATCCCACCATGACGGAGGAAGCTCCCGCCCCGGAGCCCACCATTGAGCCCGGCGAGGGCTTTTCCGAAGATGGCAGCCTTGTGACCCGCGATCTGCTCTATGACGAGCACACCAACAAGCAGTTTATTACCGTCCAGACCAGCGGCGGCAACACGTTCTATATCGTCATCGACTATGACAAGCCCGTGGACGAAGAGGGCGAACAGTACGAAACCTACTTTTTCAGCGTTGTGGATGAGGCCGATCTGCTTGCTGCGGCGGAGGCCGCTGGCGTGGAACAAGCGGTGTGCTCCTGCTCAATGAAAATGCGAGGCGGGGGCCCGTCAATACGGATTGTGCCGTCTGCTCCGTCAATATGAGCAAGTGCGTGGGTGTTGAGCCGGAGCCGGAGCCCACGGAAACCGAGGAGCCCGCCCCGGAGGAGGCCGAGCCGGAAACGGGCGGCAACATGGGAATGCTCCTGGCGGTGCTGGCTGTGGCCCTGATGGGCGGCGGTGCGGCGTTCTATTTCAAGGTGCTGCGTCCCAAACAGCAGAAAGCCGCCGCGCCCCAGGAGGACTACGGCGACGAGCTCACGGACTATGACGAGCCGGACGGCTACGGGGACGAGGACGATGACGGCCCGCCCTGGGACGAGGAGGACGATGACAGAGAGGAGGCGGACAAATGAGGTTTACCAACAGCCCCTATGAAAAGATGATGCAGCAGAAGCCCCGCCCCAGGCTCCGGCCCCGGCAAAGCCGCCCAGGGGCTCCCGGTGCTCCGGGTGTCCCTACTGGCGCGGGATCGGCTGCGTGTCCTGCTACCGGGAGCTTATGCGGGCCCCGGCTGGCGGGAGGTGACGGCTTGGCCCGTGAACTGACACGCGAGGAAAACGGGCGATCCGCGCCCTGGTGACAAAATGGTGTGCCAACTATGACCGGGAGTGCGGCTGCCTGCCCCTGGACTGTGAGTGCTATATGCTGGGGAAATGCTGGACGGGGGCGCTGTGCCGCTACTTTCGGGAGGCGGTGCTGCCCCTTGATCCGGCGCTGGAGGCCGCCCTCTTGA
>ENA-OQAB01001159-OQAB01001159.1-human-gut-metagenome-genome-assembly--contig:-NODE-1159-length-12818-cov-2.841305_pt1 | contig 12818 bp, 15 predicted proteins | sample MGYA00242490_ERZ504517 | MGnify/ENA primary metagenome ERZ504517 (study PRJEB26092, sample SAMD00036298) | human gut metagenome | host: Homo sapiens | study: EMG produced TPA metagenomics assembly of...
CCGTGAGCTTCTAAAAGCAACAACGGTATCCAGTGTTGAAGATGTTGCAGCGATGGCTGATATCGACCTGTGTGATGAAGCATTCTGGACAAGCTGTCTGGATACATGCGCACAGCGTATTGATGAATTTCTGGAGCTGACCAAATAAAAAGAGATACCGCAATACCTGTTTATGAAAACAGCATTGTGCATACATGAAATTTTGAAGTCGGTTGAACAATGAATGAATATGCAATATTCGCTTGTGGAATACATCCCATTCGGATATTGCTTTTCGTTTTTACGCTTGGCATAAAAAAACCATGTTCTGGGAGAAACATGGATTTTTTTAAAGCAAAAAGGATTAAAGTAAGGCCGGCTGGTAACAGCCTTACCATTATGGTATTGCAGATATAATTATGATTGTTAAATTGGTCTTTTATCTGCAATGTTATTATATAACTGTTAAACTAGTAAATTCTTGTTATCTTTAGCAATTATTTGCAGTTTCCTTTTATTTCCTATTTGTCGTCGAAGGAATTCTTATACATCTTCGGTGTTACACCGGTATACTTCTTAAATATTTTTGTGAAGTAATTCTGTCCCTGAAAGCCGACCTCATAAGCAATCTCCTTGATTCGCTTACCGCTTTTCAACAGCTCCTTACTCGCCTCCACCCGCCGCTCGCTGACAAGCTCGGTAAAGGTTTTATGCAGAGAATTATTCAACAGCTTACTCAGGTAAAACGGTGAAACCTGCAATGCATCCGCCATATCACTCAGGGTGATCTGTTTACGGTAGTTGGCATCAATATAGCGGACTGCCTGACGTACCAGCTGATTGGTGTTACGGAAGCGCTCCTCAACAATGGGATCATACAGTCGATGCATCTGCATATGTAGATACAGCGGCACCTCCTGATGAATATTCGTACTGATTTGCAGCGGTGCTATTTCTATCCTTTGCAGATCGATATCCGCATATTCCTTTTGCAATGTATCACGTAGCCTTTCAAACAAATCGGCCACCTCCTGAACGATTTGCCTGCGCTCATGAGGAATCAGTGTCAGACAGAGCTGATGGACTGCCCTTTTTAGACCCTCCTCATCCATTTTCTGAAAGATGGACACAAAACGTGCAACAATTTTATCCAGATCGATATCCACCCTGCAATCATCACTGCTGTCCTGCAGAAGCTGAGAACAGATCGGCTCCTGAATGCCGATGCGATCTCTTGCTATTTGGAAGGAATGGTGAAACAGCGCAATGTCATTTACAATCGGTCCGATACCAAATTCAAGGCTATCCGACTGCAATGCAGTGATATAGCTCTCCAAATGCTGCAAATCCTCCTGCGGAATAGCCCGCTCTGCAAGGATATAAAAAATCTGCAGCTCATGAAAGAGCTCCTTCAGGCAGCGAAAGCCCAGCTGTATGAAGCCTGCGGACACCTTTTCCATATAGGTTTGATCGTAATGAGAGGATCGGATGATGAAACAGAAACCGCTGCAGATGCGCGAACTGAGCAGTCTTAGATTCTTGCGCAGCACCAGCTCATCCTCATTCGACAATATGGCAAACAGACATTCATTTTCCACGACCGGAGTAATCCTTTCTATTTTTTCCAGCAGATCACTCTGATGCCTTTTTTTTCATTCTGCTTCTGCTGTAACTGCTCCATCGTTTTTCGCAGAGCATCCTTTAAATGATCAATCGTATACGGCTTTAAGATGAAATCCTCCATCACCAAGACGAATCGCCTCCTGTGTCATATTCGAAGTAATTATAGGAGGATAAATCAGAAACTCCACTTCCCCCGCTGTCTGCCGAATGCGGCGAATCACCTCCAGACCATTGATACCCGGAATATTGATATCGGCTAATATGATATCCGGATGATGCTCTTCAAACAGGGTCAGTGCTTCTTATCATTTTCGCATGCATACAGCTCCTCGACATTCCGGAAAACCCTCCTGAATGATCTTATACAGCGTTTCCCGCTCAATCTGTTCATCCTCAATGATCATGATTTTATACATATCCGTTCTCCTTCAAATCAATCTGTATATTGATTTCAAATCCGCATTCCTCCAGACTGTTGACAATGATACGTACCCCATCGCCATAGAAGGCCTTCAGGCGCCTTGTAACATTATAAAGCCCAAGATGAGAGCGTTCATCACTGCTCATGCGGAAATCGTTCAGAATAAGCTTCTCCAGCTCATCCGCAGGCATACCGGTACCGTTGTCACTGACAGATATCATGATTTCATCATTGAGACGGCTTACCTCAATCACAACCTCTCCATCCTCGATAATATCCTGTAAGCCGTGTGACACCGCATTTTCCACAAGCGGCTGCAGCACCATGGAGGGCATCGGGATATCCGGTAAATCCTCCTCGATATCCATCAGAAAGCGGATTCTGTCACCGTATCGTTTTTCCTGTATGTAATTGTAGTTGTAAATTGCCTTGATTTCCTTTTTCAGAGAACTGATTTTACTTGCATTATCAAGACCGTAGCGAAGCAGCTGGCTCGTCTTTTCCATCAGCTCACTTGTTTCATAGGCTCCCTCACTGTACGCCTTTTTATAAATCATATTCAGTGTATTGAACAGGAAATGCGGATTGATCTGAGCCTGCAGAGAATTAAATTCTGCGATCCGAAGTTCTTCTGCCGCTTTCATCTGCTCGTCCATAAGCTGCTGTATTTTTCGAGTCATATAGTTATAGGTATCTACCAGATCACCAATCTCGTCATGATAAACAGGGCTTTCCATGGGAACCGGAGATCCCTGACGGACCTTGCTCATCTGCCGGATCACAGAGGAGATCCGGCTGCTTACAGACCGGGCCAGAAAATGAGTCATAACTGAGGCAAGCACCAGCACTGCAAGGTACATAAGGATATACTGGAACATGATAAAATTGCTTTGTTTTAAAAGAGAAGAAGAGGGCAGGACAGTTACCATGAACCAGCCGGGCTGGCGGATATTGTAAAATCCTGCATAAATCTTCTGGTCGAGGATCGTCCTTTCAATGAAACCGTTGGAAGCCATAAAGGAATCTTCAACAGTCTGGTAATCCAGAAGATAGATACCCGTCCCGGATTTATCAGAAGATGCCACAATGGCATTTCTTTCATTGATAATGTAAGAAACGCTGCCGTCCAGAGTCAGATTCCTTTTCAGCATTTGCGTCAGCTGATCTGAGGAGGAATAAAGGGCAATGTAAGCCTGATGGGCATTTCCCTGATAATAAAAAGTAGTGGAAACAATGTACGCCATATCTCCGAAGGTACATTTTTCCCGTTCTCCCAGATAAAATTCCGGACAGTAGAGCTCGGATTTTCCTGTTCCCTGAAAAATACCATACCAATAGGTCCCCTGTGCCAGACTCATTGGCACAAAATAGTTCTGTGTCAGCTCATCGTGAAAAAAGCTTCACGGATTCTGTTGGAAAATCCATGTAGATCTGAAGTCCGGTAATGGTCTGACCGTCAATAAGCTCCTGGGCTTTTTTCTGAAATGCTTCTGCATCCCGGGGATCCAGAAGCATCTGGAAAGGGGAATTGACTGGCTGGTGAAACAATGTTTCATAGAATCCAAGCTCTGTGATCTCCTCATAGGCATCCAGGATTTTCTGGATACGGGCCTCTATCAGAGGCGCGGCCTCGGAGGATGCATCCTGTTCTTTTCGGATGGTATCAGAGACAACCATGTCATACAGCCGGGTGTAGAAAAAGATTCCCACAATAAGTACCGGAATCGTGACGGCAATACTCAGTACAATGGTAAATTTTTGATTGCAGATTCATATCTCCGTAAATCTGACGTATTTTTTTTAATAATCTTGTCATTTCAGATTTTTCTCCCTGTACTCAGACGGAGAAAGCCCGCTGTATTTACGAAAGCTTTTTCCAAAGTAATTGCCGTCGCTGTAGCCAACTCTGGATGAAATGTCTGAAATCCGGTATCTGGAATCCTTTAACAGCTGTTTGGCCTTTTCCATCCTGTACTCTGTAAGATATTGATTTAAGGTATGCCCGGTTTCGTTTTTGAAAAAGGTACATACATAGGAGGCAGAAAGAAAAACGTGTTCACTGATATCTTTGACAGAAAGTGTCTCATCCATGTAATGTTTTTCCAATGTAGCTTTTTGATCATATGGATGGTTGGATTTCTCATGTGTCTGATTTTCCCGCATGTTCCAAAAAGTCTTTCAGTCTGCCGGCGAAGCGTCTGATGGAGCTCGGAAAAGGTAAAACATCTGTCAATGATCTCTGCAATAGGTTCTGCGTACACATCGTCATGTCTGAAGGTTCTGTTTCCGAGCCTTATCAAGGGTCAGGAACAGTTTATAATAGAGATCCTTTACAGCATTCTGGAACACTTTGTATTTTCAGTAAAATATTCCTGAAGCTGATCCAGAAGAACAAAGGCAGATTCAGGAAGCCCGGAAGAAAGTGAGTCTGCAAACTCGCTTTCCGGTGATGCAGAAACGAGCTCAGGGGAGGACTTTGTGCTCTGGTTCAGTCTGTCAGGGGTCAGCAGTGTATTTTCCGGAAAAAAGAAACTGCTCTGCAAAAGAATCACAGCGGAGGCATAGGACTGATAGGCTTTTGCCATTCCGTATACAGTTTCTCCTGCTGCAATGGAAAATCTTCCCAGAACAGAAAGGCGCTGACAGATAAAGTCGCTGATTTCATGAAAGCACCGGATGGAAGGTTCTGTCTGTCCAAACAGGAAACACAGGAGATTCTGATGCTTTTTGTCTGTGTAAATAAAATTGATCTTTCTTTTTTCCAGAAAGTCAGACAGCTCCTGATAAAACATCTCCAGAGCAGACAGCTCCGGAAAGGTATTCATTCTTATAATAAAGGAAATAAAAAAAGTGGAGCTGTTTACAGTAAAACCAAGTTCTCCGAAAAGTCTGCGGGCAGTCTGAATATTAGGTAAAGCTGGAAGTGTCAGAAGCAGCGCCAGACGGGAGGCGGTTTCCATGGATTTCAGGACCTTTCCTCTTCGTGAGTGGCGTTTCTGTATGTAAAGATCAGCGGCTTCCCGGACTGCCTGGGAGACTTCGGAAGGATTCAGGGGCTTTTCGATATAGCTGACAGCTTTCAGGCGAATGGCAGCTTTGAGATATTCTTTATCCGAATAGCCGCTCATAAAAACAGGAACAGAATCCGGAAGAAGCTTTTCCAGCCGTTCCAGCATGGTGATTCCGTTCATGCGAGGCATACGTACATCACACAAAATGATTTCGGGTTTGTAAAGACGGGCCTGTTCCAGACCGTGAATACCGTCGTCAGCCTGAATGATCTGATCAATGCCAAGGGATTTCCAGTCAATGGCGCTGATCAGCCCTGTACGGGTAAGCTCTTCATCGTCTACGATCAGTAATTTCATAGGATTCTCCTTGTTATAAGTAAAAGTCAGGTATAGTCTATCATATTTTTAACAGGAATACGAGAGAAAAAACAGCGGGTTTTGTGCAAATAAATGAAAATATATTACCCGGATTCAAAAGATATTCCCATTTTATAAAAAAATCACCAATGGTAAAATAGAATCAGTAAACAGATATGAAAAAGGAGGGGAAGAGCCGTGTCTGAATATGTTCTTGAGCTAAAAGGAATTACAAAGATTTTTCCGGGTGTGAAAGCGTTGAATAATGTACAGTTTCAGCTGAAACCCGGCGAGGTTCATGCGCTCATGGGTGAAAACGGTGCCGGAAAAAGTACGTTTATTAAGGTAATTACCGGTGTACATAAAGCAGAAGAAGGTGAAATGTTCCTGAACGGTAAAAAAGTGGAGTTCAGAGGACCGAAGGACGCTCAGGCAGCGGGAATCGCAGCCGTATATCAGCATCCAACATCTTACCCGCATCTGACAGTTGCAGAAAATATTTTTATGGGTCATGAGATCATTAAAAACAGAATGATCCAGTGGAAGGCAATGAATACAGAAGCAAATAAACTTCTTGCGCAGCTGGATGCAGACTTTGACGCCACAGCGGAAATGGGAACTTTAAGTGTGGCACAGCAGCAGATGGTGGAAATTGCAAAAGCAATGTCTACCAATGCAAAAATCATTATTCTGGACGAGCCTACTGCCGCACTGACAAGATCTGAATCGGAAAAGCTTTATACACTTGTGGACAAATTAAAGTCAGAGGGAGTTTCCATTATTTTTATTTCTCATCGTTTTGAGGATATGTACCGTCTGGCTTCCAGAGTTACGGTATTCCGTGATTCCCAGTATATCGGAACCTATGATGTAAACGGAATTACCAATGCAGATCTGATCAAGGCAATGGTGGGACGTGAGATCACGGATCTTTTCCCGAAGCCAGAGGTTCAGCCGGGAGAGGAGATCCTGAAGGTAGAAAAGCTTTCCAGAACCGGATATTTTAAGGACGTTTCCTTTGAGATAAGAGCCGGAGAAATCCTTGGTCTTACCGGGCTGGTAGGCGCAGGCCGTACCGAGGTGGTGGAAGCTGTGTGCGGAATCACCCGTCCGGATTCCGGAAAGGTTTATCTGGAAGGGAAGGAGGTTCATATCAAGCAGCCCTCAGATGCAATGGAAAAAGGCATTATTCTTCTTCCTGAAGACCGTCAGAAGGAAGGGCTTATCATGAGCTGGGGGCTGGGAAGAAACGTAACCCTTCCCACTATCAGCAAATATGCAAAGGCCGGAATCAATGATGAAAAAACAGAGAGAGATCTGGCAAAGAAGCTTCATGGAAGAGGTAGATACCAAGGCGGTTGATATTTTCCAGCCTGCAAGCTCGCTGTCCGGAGGAAACCAGCAGAAGGTAGTGGTTGCCAAGGCGTTAAGCCAGGAGATGAAGGTTGTGATCATGGATGAGCCCACTAAAGGCGTTGACGTCGGAGCCAAGGCAGAAATCTACGGGATTATGGGAGATCTGGCAAAGAAAGGCTATGCCATTATTCTGATCTCTTCGGAAATGCCTGAGATTCTCGGTATGGCGGACCGTATTATTGTAATGTGCAACGGAAGAAAGACCGGCGAGCTTGGAAGAGAGGAAGCGACTCAGGAGAGGATCCTTGAGCTTGCCATGGAAAAGGGGGCTTCAAAATAATGGAAAAGAAATCATTGGTAAAAAAACTTACAGGATCTCGTGAAGCTCTGCTTGCAGTTGTTCTGATCGTCCTTTTTATTGTCATAACAGCCATTAATCCGTCTTTCCTGACTCCGAAATCCCTGATGGATATGCTGAAAAACAATGCGGTAACAATGGTGATGGCTCTGGGGATGCTGTGCGTTATGCTGGTAGGCGGAATTGATATTTCTATTATGTCTACTCTGGCGCTGTCCGGTATGTCCATAGGAATGCTTCTGAAAAATGATGTGATTGTAAGCACACCGCTGGCATTTCTCATTGCAGTGGGAATCGGTATTGTTTGCGGTCTGGTGGTTGGTCTTGTGATCTCCAGAGCAGATGTGCCTCCCATCATTGCCACAATGGGATTTATGTATGTGTTCCGGGCAATGGGCTACCTGGTTTCCAACGGCGGTGAGTGGGCCGGTGCAGCGGCTCTGGGCAGCTTTAAGGATTTTGCAACAACAAAATTCCTTGGTATCAACTGTGTGATCTGGGTTGTGATCCTGTGCTATGCATTCTTTTTCTGGTTTATGAAATGGACCAGAACAGGAAGAATGATTTATGCGGTAGGAAGCAATGCCAGCGCGGCAGAGGTTTCCGGTATCAATGTAAAGAACATCAAGCTTCTTGTTTATGTGATCATGGGACTTCTGGCAGGTCTTGGCGGCGCTCTTCAGGTTTCCGTTTATGCATCCGCAATGCCTGACATGCAGTATGGCGGCGAAATGGACGTTATTGCGGCCTGCGTAATCGGCGGTGTCAGCATGAGCGGCGGCCGCGGAAGTGTTCTGGGCGCTTTGTTCGGCTCTCTGATCCTTGCGACTATCGCAAAGGCGCTTCCTCTGATTCCGTTCTTTGACCAGCTCTGGCTGAATACCATCAAAGGACTGATCATTCTGATCGTAGTTGTAATGAACGTAGTGCTGCAGCGTGTGGCAGACAAAAATGCACTGAAAGGAAGGGAGATGTAATCATGGCTGGAAAATCCGGAAGAAGTATAAATAATGTACCAGAAAGTTCGGTAAAGCGGATGATCTTCTCCTGGGAAGGAATCCTGGTTCTGATCTTTATTGCAGTGAATATTTTCTGCGCAATGTTTTCTGAGTTTTACAATATCAGCAGTCTGCTCCGTCAGATGCCGGTTTATCTTGCAGAGGTATTTCTCATGCTCCCCATGGCATATATCCTGGTCCTTGGCGAGATTGATATTTCTGTTGGTTCTATTGTGTGTCTGTCAGCCACCATGTGCTGTATTGTGTGCAACATGAACGCTCCGTTTATCGTAGTTGTCCTTACCGGTCTTGCTGTGGGAACTGTATGCGGTGCCATTAACGGACTGATCCTTACAAAATTTACAGAGCTGCCTCCGATGATCGTCACTCTGGCAACTCAGATTATTTTCCGCGGTATTGCGGAGATCATTCTGGGAAGCGGCGGAAGTATTACCATGTCAAATCTGGACGGCTTCACTGCCATTGCAGGAAAGGTGGGACAGGTTCCCTATATTCTGTTTCTGGTTGTGATCCTGGCTGTGATCTTTGCCCTTGTTCTTGGAAAAAGCACGTTTGGAAGAAGAGTATATGCCATCGGAACAAACCGTCTGACCGCATATTATTCCGGCATTCATGTGCAGAAGATCCGCATGATCATTTATACAGTGATGGGAACGGTTTCCGGCCTTTGCGCTATTTTTCTTCTGTCCTCATCCTTCGGAGCCAATACCACAACAGGAAACGGTTTTGAGATGGACGCCATCGCCATGGCAGTGTTTGGAGGAATCTCTTCCACAGGCGGCAAAGGAAATATTGCAGGAGGCGTGATTGCGGCATTTATTATCGTATGTCTCCGCGTAGGACTGGGACAGCAGAACGTCCATGCGCAGGTGATCCTTCTTATTATCGGAGCGCTTCTGATCGCGGCAGTTGCTCTTCCGAATATTATCGGACAGGTAAGAAGAACTGTAAAAAGTAAATAAATAATTGTAAAATCATGTGATATTTTTTAAAATGAAAGGTGCTGCTTTTTCTGAGAGGAGAGCAGTTCCAGATAAAAATGCTGCAGCTTATGCAGCAGAAAAGTTACTGATCTCAGTAACTAAAAACTATATTATTCCAAGGGAGGAAAACAAAATGAACAAAAAAGTTATCAGCGCACTTCTTTGTGGAGCAATGGTTCTCGGAGCAGCTACCCCGGTTATGGCTGAGGGCGCAGGAGACGGACAGAAGATCGCACTTGTTGGCAAATCAGCAGGCAACGCGTTCTTTGAGATCGCAGCAGCTTCCTTTAAGGAAACAGTGGAAGCAGAAGGCGGAACAGTGGAGGTTGTATATCCGGAGACAGCAACTGCTGATGCTCAGATCAAAGTTCTTGACAACCTGATTTCCCAGGATTTTGATGCAATCTGCATTGCAGCAAACGATGTAAATGCTCTTCAGGCAAAACTGACAGAAGCTATGGATGCAGGGATCAAGGTATCCTCTTTTGACTCTGCACCCAATAAAGACAGCCGTCAGGTATTTGTAAATCAGGCAGGTACTGTGGCTGTAGGACAGGCTCTTATGGATGCAGTCCTTGATATTTCCGGCGGAGAAGGCCAGTTTGCAATTCTTTCTGCCACATCCCAGGCTGCAAACCAGAACGCATGGATCGACGCTATGAAGAAAATTATGGAAGAAGATGAGAAATACAGCAAACTGGAGCTTGTAGAAGTTGCTTATGGTGATGATGAGCCTCAGAAATCTACAGACCAGACAGCGGCGCTTCTTCAGAACTACCCGGATCTGAAGGTTATCTGCGCACCTACAACTGTCGGTATTGCAGCAGCTGCAAAATATCTTCAGGATAATGAATCCACATGTAAACTGACAGGTCTTGGCCTTCCTTCTGAAATGCTTGAGTACACAGGCGATGACGATGCTCATTCCTGCCCGTACTTCTATCTGTGGGATATGCAGGGCCTTGGAAAGCTCAGCGCTTACACAACCATGGCACTTGTAAAGGGCGATATCACAGGCGCGCTTGACGAGACATTTACAGCAGGCGATCTTGGCGATTATACAATTACAGAGGCTGATGACAAAGGAACAGAGATTGTTCTTGGAGAGCCGCTTCAGTTCACACCTGAGAACATTGAAGAGTACGCAGAGCTGTACTAAAATAAAGCAATAAAAATAAGAAGGTTTTTCATACCATTTAAGAATCCCTTTTTGAAGAGGGACGCCGGGAAGCTGGCGTCTCTTTCTTATTTGTGCTATGATAAGCAAAAAATCAGTAAGAAGGCGGTAGAAACATGCAGCAGGCACTTTTGGACCATTTAAGAAAAATAACAGAGGAAGAGCAACGTATTCTTGATGGAGCGTCAGAAGTGGATCAGGGGCTGTATACATCAGGAAAGGACTTTACTGTGGACAGTGCAAAAATGCTGGAGGAGGGAAAGCTGATCGCAGTGCGGACCCACACCAGATTTGTGCATTTTCCGTCTCACAGGCATAATTTTATCGAGGTGCTTTATGTGTGCGAAGGCTCGCTTATCAATATCATAGGAGGAAAGCAGGTGGTTATTGAGGCAGGAGAGCTTCTGTTTCTGAACCAGTTTACCAGACATGAGATCCTGCCTGCGGGAAAAAATGATATTGCCATTAATTTTATGATTCTTCCGGAGTTTTTTGATGTGGCCTATACCATGGCAGGAAGCAATAATGTACTGGCGGATTTTCTTGTTAATGTATTACGGCAGAATGAAGAAAAGGGAGAGTATCTTCACTTTCGTGTGGCAGAGGTGCTGCAGATCCAGAATCTTCTGGAAAATATGATCTATTCTCTGGTAACAGGCAGAGGGGATCAGAACCGGATCAATCAGACGACCATGGGACTGATTTTTCTGTATCTTCTGGATTCTGTCCAGTATGCAGAGATGAGAGTGCCTAATCAATATGAAAATATGATATCCATGACAACTCTGGATTATATTGAGCAGAATTATAAGACAGCTACCCTGACGGAGCTGTGCGTCAGGCTTCATCTTCCCATGCATGTACTCAGCAAAATGATTAAAAAAAAACACAGGATTTAATTTTAAGGAGCTGCTTCAGCGGAAGCGCATGAATAAGGCGATAGAACTGATGTGTGAGACAGAGCTTCCGATCAGTGATATCATTGCGGCAGTGGGATATGAGAACGGCAGTTATTTTCACCGGGTCTTCCGGGAAAAGTATCATGTGACACCAAGAGCCTTCCGGGAAATAAACAGAAAGCGGGAGACTGTGCGTTTGTAGAACTGTATAAATAAAAACGGGACATTACAAAATACACTTCAGAAGAAATGTGCTTTGTAATGTCCTTTTTTAGATTTTACTTTATCTTTGGCAATAGGAAAAAGAAATGTCTCAAGAAATGCGGAATACGGGAAACAGAGAACTCTGTATGTTCCGCAGATATTTATGTAATATCATTGGTGTTTCCTTTTCTGTGTGTACCTGAAGTAAAATCTATATTTATTTTAGCATATTTTATGTAGATAGAAAAGAATCGGTTTTGTAGAAAAAAACAGAGGGATACTTGTGCAAAATGCACAAAAAATAGATAGAAAAAAACTAAAAAAGAATATGATTAGCATAAAAATATTGGGATTGAATAGTGGTGAAAGCGAAAAAATGGAAGAATAGAACCAGGGTTAGCATAATAACAAAAATCCGGAACTTTATGTTCCGGATTTTCAGTAGCGAGAGGGGGATTCGAACCCTCGACACTACGGGTATGAACCGTATGCTCTAGCCAACTGAGCTATCTCGCCATCTGTTTTTCCTTTGCTTTTACAAAATGAAATGGGACCTACAGGGCTCGAACCTGTGACCCTCTGCTTGTAAGGCAGATGCTCTCCCAGCTGAGCTAAGATCCCGTTTTTGTAACATGCTGTGAAACGATACAACATATGCTGGTAGTGAATGCTGCATCAAAAATGTTTCATGCAAACGACCCGGATGGGACTCGAACCCACGACCTCCGCCGTGACAGGGCGGCGCTCTAACCAGCTGAGCCACCAGGCCAGATTTCAAATATTTAGTTCAGTGTTAGTGGACCTTCGGGGACTCGAACCCAGGACCGACCGGTTATGAGCCGGTTGCTCTAACCAACTGAGCTAAAGGTCCAAAAAATTGTAATCTGATTACGAAAGAGTTGTCACTAAGCCGATGATCGGACTCGAACCGATAACCTGCTGATTACAAATCAGCTGCTCTGCCAATTGAGCCACATCGGCATTCTCATTCCTCCCTGCATATGCCTGGTGGAACAAATGACCCCAACGAGATTCGAACTCGTGTTACCGCCGTGAAAGGGCGATGTCTTAACCGCTTGACCATGGGGCCTTATAAATTCGTATCTGCTGAGTCTGAAATACAAAGAAGTATTTCAAAACTCCCCGAGTAGGACTTGAACCTACGACAGCGCGGATTAACAGCCGCGTGCTCTACCGACTGAGCTATCGAGGATTATTATACCATGAGGTATCCTCTATTTCAAGGCATATACCCTCAAAACCACACATTGTACATATCTTTCATCCGTTCTTATTTCCTCTGTCATTTCTGACAACCTAAACCAACTTGGTTAAGCCCTCGACCTATTAGTGACAGTCAGCTCCACATGTTGCCATGCTTCCACCTCTGCCCTATCTACCTCGTCGTCTTCAAGGGGTCTTACTCTTGCG
>ENA-OQAB01001160-OQAB01001160.1-human-gut-metagenome-genome-assembly--contig:-NODE-1160-length-12808-cov-3.808848_pt1 | contig 12808 bp, 8 predicted proteins | sample MGYA00242490_ERZ504517 | MGnify/ENA primary metagenome ERZ504517 (study PRJEB26092, sample SAMD00036298) | human gut metagenome | host: Homo sapiens | study: EMG produced TPA metagenomics assembly of...
ACCTGGTGGAAAAATATCACGGTGTCACTGCAGAGGGGCTGGTAGAAAGCGCTCTTGACAAGGTGAAGATCATTGAGGATATGGGATATGACAATCTGGTGATCAGTATTAAATCTTCAGATGTGATGATGTGCGCCAGAGCCCATGAGCTGATCGCAGAAAAGACAAAGTACCCTCTTCATGTGGGAATTACAGAGGCAGGAACTTTATATTCCGGAAACATTAAGTCTGCAGTAGGGCTTGGGATCATTCTTTCTCAGGGAATCGGAGATACTATCCGGGTTTCTCTTACCGGAGCGCCTCTGGAGGAGATCAAATCTGCAAAACGGATCCTGAAAACTCTGGGACTTCGAAAAGGAGGGATCGAGGTGGTGTCCTGTCCTACCTGCGGACGTACCAGGATTGACCTGATCGGTCTTGCAAATCAGGTGGAGACAATGGTCCAGGACATCCCTCTTGATATTAAGGTGGCTGTTATGGGCTGCGTGGTAAACGGACCGGGAGAAGCAAAGGAAGCTGATATAGGAATTGCCGGGGGAGTGGGCGTAGGGCTTCTGATCAAAAAGGGAGAGATCATAAAAAAGGTTCCGGAGGATCAGCTTCTGGATACCCTAAGAGAAGAGCTTCTTCACTGGGAAGAATAAGAAAGAGGAAAAAATGGAAAAAGATTTTTTTGACGTATTTCCAAATCTGAAGATCAAGGATCCGCTGCAGGAGCTTCTGGATATGGTAGCTGTCACCAGGGTGTCCTGCAATCCGGATAAGACCAGACTATGGGTTTATATCAGCAGTGAACGGTGGATCCACAAAAAATATATCATAGAGCTGCAGCAGCAGATTGAAAGACAGTGCTTTCCGGGAATCCAGATGCAGGTAACGGTGATCGAAAAGTTCCGTCTGTCCAGACAGTATACGCCGGATAATTTTCTTGAGGTGTACCGGTCCAGCATGGAACTGGAGCTGCGGAATTACAATATGCTGGAATATAATCTTTTTAAACGGTCCAGAATTACTTTTTCCGGCACAGAGGAAATGAATCTAGTGCTTCCGGATTCTGTGATCGCCCGGGAAAAAAGTGAAATCCTTGTGGAATATCTTCATAAGGTATTCTGTGAACGCTGCGGAATGAATCTGAAGATCGAGCTTCAGTTTGAAGAGGCTCAGGAAAGCAAGTACCGGAAAAATGCAGTTCTTCAGATTGAGCAGGAAGTGGAAAATGTCCTGAAACATGCAAAGCTGGATAAAGAGGAAGAAACGCCGAAACAGGAGGAAGCCTCTTCCGGTTCTGACAAAAAAGAGAATAAAAAAGCTTCCGGAAAAGGAAAGCAGGAGAAAAAATCCTTTGACAAAAAGGGACATGGAGGCGACTTCCGGGGTGGATTCCGAAGAGACAGCAATCCGGATGTTATCTATGGAAGAGATTTTGAGGGTGAAACCATTCCTCTGGAAAACATTACAGGGGAAATGGGAGAAGTCATTATACGAGGTCAGGTTCTGGATGTAGAGGCAAGAGAGATCCGGAATGAAAAAACCATTCTTATTTTTCCGGTTACGGATTTTACAGACTCTATTGTGATCAAAATGTTCCTTCGGAACGAGCAGGTTCCGGAAGTAAAAGAAGAGATAAAAAAGGGCGCCTTTCTGAAGCTGAAGGGAGTTACCACCATTGACCGTTTTGACAGTGAGCTGACCATTGGCTCCATTGCCGGAATTAAAAAAATCGCAGACTTTACCAGTACAAGAATGGATACCAGTCCTCAGAAAAGAGTGGAGCTTCACTGCCATACAAAGATGAGCGATATGGACGGCGTTACCGAGGCAAAGGCTCTGGTAAAGCGGGCCTATGAGTGGGGACATAAGGCCATTGCCATTACCGATCACGGTGTGGTTCAGGCGTTCCCCGAGGCAAACCACTGCTTTGACGCCTGGGGAGGCTGTGTGCCAAAGGATTCTGATTTTAAGGTGCTTTACGGCATGGAAGCATATCTGGTAGACGATCTGAAGGGAATTGTCACTAACAGTAAGGGGCAGTCCATGGACGGAAGCTTTGTGGTATTTGATATAGAGACAACGGGATTTTCCCCTCTGACCTGCAGGATCATTGAGATCGGAGCTGTCCGGGTGGAAAAAGGCGTGATCACAGACAGGTTTTCCACCTTTGTGAACCCGAAGGTTCCCATTCCCTACCGGATCGAGCAGCTTACCAGTATCAATGATGCAATGGTTATGGACGCTCCGGATATTGAAACCATTCTTCCGAAGTTTCTGGAATTTTGTCAGGGTGCGGTGATGGTTGCCCACAATGCTGATTTTGATATGAGCTTTATTATAGAAAACTGCAAGCGGCAGGGCATCAGCGATGATTTTACCTACATTGATACCGTGGGAATGGCCCGTTTCCTTCTGCCGGCGCTGAACCGGTTCAAGCTGGATACGGTGGCAAAAGCAGTGGGAGTTTCCCTTGCCCATCACCACAGAGCAGTAGATGACGCTGCCTGCACTGCGGATATTTTTGTAAAATTTGTGGAAATGCTGAGAGAAAGGGATATTTTTGATGTGGATGCCCTGAACAGCCAGGGAAATGTATCTGTGGATACCATCAAAAAGCTTCCCACTTACCATGCGGTTATTTTTGCCAGAAATGAGACTGGACGCATTAATCTTTATAAGCTTGTAAGCCAGTCCCACCTGAAATATTACAGGAGAAGGCCAAGAGTTCCCAAAAGTGTTTTTCTGGAGTACAGGGATGGGCTGATCATCGGAAGTGCCTGTGAGGCAGGAGAGCTTTATCAGGCTCTTCTTCGGAACGCGCCGGATCAGGAAATTGCCAGACTGGTGGATTTTTACGATTACCTGGAAATCCAGCCTCTTGGAAACAATGCCTTTATGATCGCCAGTGACAAAAATGATACCGTAAATTCAGAGGCAGACCTGATTGAGCTGAACAAAAAAATCGTAAAGCTGGGCGAGCAGTTTAAAAAGCCTGTGGTGGCAACCTGCGACGTTCATTTTATGGATCCTCAGGACGAGATTTACCGGCGCATTATCATGGCGGGAAACGGATTTTCTGATGCGGATAATCAGGCCCCTCTTTATCTTCGTACCACAGAAGAGATGCTGGAGGAATTTTCCTATCTGGGAAGTGAAAAGGCAGAAGAGGTTGTGATTACCAACACCAATAAGATTGCTGACATGATTGAAAAAATATCGCCTATCCATCCGGATAAATTTCCGCCGGTGATCCCAAACTCCGATCAGGATCTCCGGGATATCTGCTTTAAAAAAGCCCACGAGATCTATGGAGAGAAGCTTCCGGGAATTGTGGAGGAGCGTCTGGAAAAAGAACTGAATTCCATTATTTCCAACGGATATGCGGTTATGTATATCATAGCCCAGAAGCTTGTGTGGAAATCAAATGACGACGGTTATCTGGTAGGCTCCAGAGGATCGGTAGGATCTTCTCTGGCAGCTACCATGTCAGGTATTACGGAGGTCAATCCTCTGCCGCCGCACTATATCTGTCCAAATTGTAAATACAGCGATTTTGATTCACCGGAGGTAAAAAAATTCGGCGGAATGGCAGGCTGTGACATGCCTGACAAAAACTGCCCTCACTGCGGCACAAAAATGATCAAAGAAGGCTTTGACATTCCATTTGAAACCTTTCTGGGCTTTAAGGGAGACAAGGAGCCGGATATTGACCTTAACTTTTCCGGTGAATATCAGGCAAACGCCCATAAATACACAGAGGTTATTTTTGGAAAAGGACAGACCTTTAAGGCGGGAACCATCGGTACTCTTGCGGAAAAAACAGCTTTCGGCTATGTGAAAAATTATTTTGAAGAGCATGGTCAGCACAAGCGGTACTGCGAGATCAACAGGATCGTTCAGGGATGCACAGGCATCCGTCGTACCACAGGCCAGCACCCGGGAGGAATCATTGTTCTGCCAAAAGGCGAGGAAATCGAAAAATTCACGCCGGTGCAGCATCCGGCAAATGATGAAAACAGCGACATCATTACCACTCATTTTGATTATCATTCTATTGACGGAAACCTGCTGAAGCTGGATATTCTGGGACACGATGATCCAACCATGATCCGTATGCTGGAGGATCTGACCGGAAAGAATGCCCAGGAGATCCCTCTTGACAGCAAAGAGGTTATGTCCCTTTTTGCCGGCACAAAAGCCCTGGGTATCACTCCGGAGGATATTGGAGGGTGCAAGCTTGGCTGTCTGGGTGTGCCGGAGTTTGGTACAGACTTTGCCATGCAGATGCTTATTGATACCCAGCCAAAGTATTTTTCGGATCTGATCCGGATCGCGGGACTTGCTCATGGTACGGACGTGTGGCTGGGAAATGCCCAGACTTTGATCCAGGAAGGAAAGGCTACCATTTCCACAGCAATCTGTACCCGAGACGATATTATGATCTATCTGATCAGTATGGGAGTGGAGAGCAGCCTTGCATTTACGATCATGGAGAGCGTGCGAAAAGGAAAGGGGCTCCGGGACGAGTGGGAGGCTACTATGCGGGAGCATAATGTTCCGGAATGGTATATCTGGTCCTGCAAAAAGATCAAGTACATGTTCCCCAAAGCTCATGCGGCAGCCTATGTTATGATGGCATGGCGTATTGCCTGGTTTAAGGTGTTTATTCCCCTGGCATACTATGCTGCGTTTTTCAGTATCCGCGCAACTGCTTTTTCCTATGAGACTATGTGTATGGGACGGGACAGGCTGGAATACTATCTGGCAGAGCTTCGCAAAAAAGGCGACGAGGCATCAAAAAAGGAACAGGATTCTATCAGAGATATGCGTATCGTCCAGGAGATGTACGCCAGAGGCTTCGAGTTTCTTCCTATTGATATTTACCGTTCCCATGCAAACCGCTTCCAGATCATTGACGGCAAGCTGCTTCCTCCTCTGAACAGCATTGACGGAATGGGAGACAAGGCTGCGGAGGCGGTGGTGGAGGCTGCAAAGCAGGGAAAATTCCTGTCCAAGGATGATTTCCGTGACCGCACCAAGGTCAGTAAGACAGTCATTGATCTTATGGACGATCTGGGGCTGTTCGGAGATATTCCCCAGTCCAATCAGTTCTCCCTGTTTGATGTGGTGTGACTGCCTGACGCTGCTGTTTACACGGTATTGTCCTGTGAGGCTACTGTGATCACCTGACGGATACTGTTTACAGGTCGCTGTCCTGGGAGGTGTTTTGGCATGTATATGCCATCTCGAGAAAGAACCTTAAGATATCCGGAATTACAGGAAGTTTCTGCAGCATGTTATAATATATTACGGAAATATTACAAAACAATTTTCCAACAGGAGACAATTATGAAAAAAGATGAACTTCGCTATTTACAGCGTCTGGCAGAACTGTACCCCACTATTGGGAGAGCTTCTACAGAGATCATTAATCTTCAGTCTATTTTAAATCTTCCAAAAGGAACAGAACATTTTATGTCGGATCTTCATGGAGAGTACGAGGCATTTTCTCATGTTCTCAGGAACGGTTCCGGCGCTGTGCGAAAAAAAATAGACGATGTATTCGGCCATACCTTAAGCAATCATGACAAAAGAGACCTTGCCACCCTGATCTATTATCCAAGAGAAAAAATACGCCTGGTGAAAAAAACAGAGGAGGATATGGAAAACTGGTACAAGATCACTCTGTACCGTCTGATCGAGGTGTGCAAGACAACCGCATCCAAATATACCAGATCCAAGGTGAGAAAGGCCCTTCCGCCGGATTACGCCTATGTGATAGAGGAGCTGATCACAGAGAAAGCGGAGGTTCTTGACAAGGAAGCTTATTATAATTCCATTGTCAATACTATCATAGAGATCCGCAGGGCAGAAAATTTTATCGTTGCCCTGGCTGAACTGATCCAGCGGCTGGTTGTGGATCATCTTCACATTCTGGGAGATATTTTTGACAGAGGCCCGGGGCCGCATTTTATTATGGACCGGCTGATGGAATACCATTCTCTTGATATTCAGTGGGGAAACCATGATGTTGTGTGGATGGGGGCGGCAGTGGGACAGAGAGCCTGCATTGCCACAGTAGTAAGAAACAGTATCCGCTATGGAAACCTGGATATTCTGGAGGACGGCTATGGGATCAACATGCTTCCGCTGGCCACCTATGCCATGGAAACCTATAAGGATGACCCATGCACAGTGTTCGGGATCAAGGGTGTTTCTGACTACCATTCTCTGGAACAGGAGCTTGGGCGCAAAATGCACAAGGCCATTGCCATGATCCAGTTTAAGCTGGAGGGTCAGCTTTTAAGGGAACGCAGGGAATTTCATATGGAGGATCGCTGCCTTCTTCACAGAATTGATCCGGAAAAGGGAAGCATTGTCATGCCGGACGGAAAGGAATATGCGCTCAGGGACAATCTGTTTCCCACCATTGACTGGGAACATCCCTATGAGCTTACTGCAGGAGAACTGGAAGTTATGGAGCGGCTGGAAGCAGCCTTCCGGAACTGTGAAAAGCTTCAGAATCATATGCGCCTTCTTCTTGACGTGGGAGGCCTGTACAAGATCTATAACGGAAATCTGCTTTTTCATGGCTGCATTCCTCTTAATGAGGACGGAAGCATGAAAGAAGTAGAGGTTTACGGGGAAACTTACAGTGGCAGGGCTCTTTACGATATTCTGGAAAGCTATGTGCGCAGGGCGTTCTTTTCCGTGGATGCAGAGGAACAGAAAAAGGGAAAGGATATCCTGTGGTATATCTGGGCGGGACCAAATTCCCCTCTGTTCGGCAAGGACAAAATGACAACCTTTGAGCGGTACTTTATAGAGGATAAAGAAATTGCAAAAGAGAAAAAGGGAGCCTACTACCAGCTTCTGGAAAAGGAGGAGGTAGTGGATCGCATGCTTTTGGAGTTTGGTCTGGATCCGGCAAAAAGCCACATTATCAACGGTCATGTTCCGGTGCATCAGATCGAGGGGGAAAGCCCGGTAAAATGCGGAGGCAAGGTGATCGTCATTGACGGCGGTCTGTGCAAGGCGTATCAGAAGGTAACCGGAATCGCAGGCTACACTCTGATCTATAACTCTTACGGCCTGTTTCTTGCAGCCCATGAGCCGTTTACCTCTGCGGAGGAGGCGGTTTCCAAAGGGAATGACATTGTATCCAGCCAGATGGCTGTGCATTATTCTTCAAAAAGGCGTCTTGTAGGGGATACAGACAACGGGAAAGCTTTGCGGGAAAGGATACAGGAACTTACCCGTCTTCTTGAAGCCTACAGGAAAGGTATTATAAAAGAAACAAAATAAAGGCTTTACTTATTTTTCCTGTTTTTATATAATGATGCTTGCAGTAAATACGGAAGATCAAACTAGGGATTGCCGGTCTGAGACAGACTGGCGATTACTCAGCTTCACGTAGCGAAAAAACATAATAAGGAGAGAACAGAATTATGGGCGGAATTTTTGGAGTAGCTTCAAAGTCCAGCTGTGTGCTGGATCTGTTTTTCGGAATTGACTATCATTCTCATCTGGGAACAAGAAGGGGAGGAATGGCTGTATATGATCCGGCAAAGGGATTTGACAGAGCCATTCATAATATTGAGAATTCCCCGTTCCGTACAAAGTTTGACAGGGACGTATCAGAGCTTCAGGGCAATCTTGGAATTGGATGCATTTCTGACAATGAGCCTCAGCCTCTGCTGGTACGTTCTCATCTTGGGAATTTTGCCATTACAACAGTAGGTAAGATCAATAATATGGAAGAGCTTGTGGAGCATTCTTTTAAAAACGGCAGCACACATTTTCTGGAAATGAGCGGCGGAAATGTGAATCCTACAGAAATGGTTGCATCTCTGATCAATCAGAAGTCAACTATGGTGGAGGGAATCCGCTATGCACAGGAAATGATAGACGGATCTATGACCATGCTGATCCTGACTCCAAAGGCACTTTTTGCAGCCAGAGATCGTCTTGGAAGAACTCCTCTTATTATTGGAAAAAAAGACGGCGCTCGGTGTGTTTCCTTTGAAAGCCATGCGTACATCAACCTGGGCTATGAAGATGAAAAGTCTCTGGGACCGGGCGAGATCGTGGCAGTGACTCCGGAAGGAATTGAAACTCTGCAGAAGCCCGGAGACAAAATGCGTATCTGTTCTTTCCTCTGGGTATACTATGGATATCCTACTTCCACCTATGAGGGGGTAAATGTAGAGGAAATGCGCTATAAATGCGGCGATATGCTGGCAGAGCGTGATTTTGGAGAGGTAAAACCTGATATTGTGGCAGGTGTTCCGGATTCCGGAATTGCCCATGCCATTGGTTATGCAAACCGCTCCGGAGTGCCGTTTGCCCGCCCGTTTATTAAATACACCCCTACCTGGCCGCGTTCCTTTATGCCAACCCAGCAGAGCCAGAGAAATCTGATCGCCAGAATGAAGCTGATCCCTGTTCACAGACTGATCAAGGATAAAAGCCTTCTGATGATCGATGATTCCATTGTAAGGGGAACCCAGCTTCGCGAAACTTCAGATTTCCTTTACAGCAACGGAGCCAAAGAGGTACATATCCGTCCGGCCTGCCCGCCGCTTTTGTACGGATGTAAATATCTGAATTTTTCCCGCTCAAAATCCGAGATGGATCTGATCACAAGAAGAGTGATCGCAAAGCGGGAAGGTGACAATGTGGATGAAAAAACTCTTGCGGACTATGCAAATCCGGATTCTGAGAATTATAAGGGAATGCTGGAGGATATCCGCAAAGAGCTGAACTTTACGACCCTGAAATACCATCGTCTTGACGATCTTGTGGCTTCTATTGATATTGAGCCGTGCAAGCTCTGTACTTATTGCTGGAGCGGCAAGGAATAAAGAACTGCCATAAGAAATCAGTTATGAAGGGTACGTGCAGAACAGAGGTGAAACAGAATGAGAAGAAAACGAGAGATACTGAAAATACTGCTCTGTGTACTGACTGCGGTTTTTATAATGGTAAGCGCCGCAGCGCTGCTTCTTGTAGGCCTTCGGACTAGCGCACAGAAGGAGCAGAAAAAACAGGAGGCGCTGGAAGCACTGGAAAACAGGCCTACCGTTGCCCCTACCCTTGCGGTATCCGTAACGCCTTCTCCCACACCGAGACCCACGGCAACGCCTACACCGATTCCGACAGTGGTGGCTGCCTTTAATCCGGATGATTTCTGGAATGAATGGTACAGTACAGACGGAACTGTGACAATGAATATTTATAATATCAGTCTGGATACCGTATCCTTCAGTTTTTCTCAGACGGACCGCAATCAGACCCAGACAGTGACGGCAGATGTAACCGCTGAGGTTGCCGGCAATGCGGCGAAATTTTATTTTTCCGATTCAGCCGGAAACAGTTCATCAGGGAATCTGATTTTTGACAATGGACAGCTTTATGTAAAGATCGTAACCAGCGAACCGGTATCTGCTGTTTTCCCAAGTGTGGACTGTATTATGAGCCGGAATCAGGTTCAGCTTGTACCGGATCCTACGGCAACGCCAACGCCGATGCCTCAGAATCAGCAGATCAGCCAGACTGGAGAATATTTCTTCCCGGAAAGCAACAGCAGGTATCTGACAGATGATGAGGTATCTGTGTATTCGTCGGCTCAGCTTGAGCTTGCAAAAAATGAGATCTATGCCCGCCACGGAAGGATCTTTGTGACCCAGAGTATTGCAGATTATTTTAACGGCAAATCCTGGTATCAGGGAACTGTGGATCCGGATACCTTTGACGCTCAGCAGGGTTCCATTTTTAATGAATATGAGATTGCAAATATCCAGAAAATTGAGGAATGGGAAATGCTGAAAAGGGCAGCAGGAAACTGATCATAAATCATATCATGAAACAAAAAGGCATGTATGGAAAACCATAGGTGCCTTTTTTGCTATCAGGCGGGATTTGGAATATCGCCACATTTCCGTGGCTGGGGCTTGTGTTTCCAGGGCTTCAGCCCTATAATAAAAGAACAGACAAATCATCTTTCCAATTTCTATTTCTTAGACAGCAGTTCTGCTGGAATTTCCATTTATAGTTATTCTTTAAAAGTACAGCTTTATTTTTTCGTGAAAAACAGGATCGGGGACTGATTTTCGCAGAAAGGAGTGTTATGTTTGCAGCAGTATTATCTGCAGTGATCCTCGGTATGGAAGTACATCCGGTACAGGTGGAGGCCGATGTAAGCGATGGACTGCCGTCCTTTACTATGGTAGGTTTTCCCTCTGCTCAGGTGAAGGAGGCTCAGGACAGAGTGAGAACAGCTTTTAAAAACAATGAGATCGCGCTTCCGCCAAAAAGGATCACAGTTAATTTTGCCCCGGCTGACATAAAAAAAGAAGGAGCAGGATTTGATGTTCCGGTAGCGGCAGCCGTACTGGCTGCTTCCGGCATTCTGGAGCCGGAAGTTTTAAAGGGAGTCATGTTTGCGGGAGAATTAAGCCTCAATGGGGAAATTCATGCGATTCCCGGAATTCTTCCTATTGTTATAAGGGCAAGAGAAGAAAAGTGCCGGCTGTGCATTGTTCCCTGGGGGAATATGAGAGAAGCCTGTCTGGTGCCGGATATGAAAATCATAGGGGTAAAAAATTTAAAAGAGCTGATCATTTTTCTGAAAGCTCCCGGAAAGTACAGACAGCCCTGTATCAGACAGGAAACAGAGCAGCTGGGACAGGAACTGGATTTCAGTGAGATCCGGGGACAGGAATCTTTAAGAAGAGCAGTGGAAATTTCTGTAAGCGGATTCCATAATCTTCTGATGATCGGACCGCCGGGAGCAGGAAAAACCATGGTGGCAAGACGGATACCGGGAATCATGCCTCCTCTGACCTTTGATGAAAGCCTGGAGCTGACTAAAATCTACAGTATTGCAGGGCTTCTTTCTCCCACAGATCCTCTGGTAAGGCAGCGGCCTTTCCGAAGTCCTCATCACTCCAGTCCTGTCCTGCCCTTGCCGGCGGCGGCGTAATCCAAGACCGGGGGAGATCACGCTGGCTCACAGGGGCGTTCTGTTTCTGGATGAGATGCCGGAATTTTCCAGAAGAACCCTGGAGATCCTGCGGCAGCCTCTGGAGGACCGGGTAATACGGATTTCAAGAGTATACGGAACCTATACCTTTCCTGCTGATTTTATCCTGTGCGCAGCTATGAATCCCTGTCCCTGCGGGTATTATCCGGATATGAACCGATGCCGGTGCACGTCCGGGCAGGTAAGCCGGTATCTGAATAAGATCAGTCAGCCGCTTCTTGACCGTCTGGATCTCTGTGCAGAAGCAGAACCGGTAAGCTTTTCCAGTCTGAATGGAAGACAGGGGGAAGCATCGGACCGGATCAGGAAACGAGTGGAAAAGGTTCATGAAATCCAGAGAAATCGCTATCAGAAAGAAAACATTCAGTTCAACGGGGAACTGAAAGGAAACATGATTGAAGCTTATTGCCGGACGGATGCTCAGGGGAAAGCGCTTCTGGAAGCAGCCTTTGACAGAATGGATTTCAGCGCCAGAGCATACCACAGGATACTGAAGGTTTCCCGAACCATTGCCGACATGGAAGGCTCGGAGCTGATAAAAAAATGAGCATATAGGAGAAGCGCTGTCCTACCGTGCCTTTGACAAAAAATTACTGGTCGTGAACAGAAAAATAAAAAGTCATAAAAAAATCGGGAGAAGGGGTATTTTATATGAAAGAAATCACTCAGACAATATCAGATGTATCGAAAAAGGTCAGCCGGAATATCCGGAAAAACTGAAAGCCTATGACCACATGCCGGAAAAGCTTTATATAAAAGGAAGGCTGCCGGATCCGGAAAGACCCTGTGCCGCAGTTGTGGGGGCAAGAATGTGCAGTCCCTACGGAAGAATCCAGGCGTTTCAGTATGCAAAGACGCTGGCAGAAGCAGGAGTGCAGATCATAAGCGGAATGGCAACAGGAATCGACTCGGAAGGACACAGAGGAGCGCTTGCAGGAGGGATGCCCACCTGGGCAGTTCTGGGAAGCGGACCGGATGTCTGTTATCCGGCAACCAACCGGAATCTTTATGAAAGGATTTTGAGAGAAAAGGGAGGAATCATCAGTGAATATCCTCCGGGCACTCAGCCGAGAAATTATCATTTTCCTGCAAGGAACAGAATTTTAAGTGCGCTGTCAGATCTTGTTCTTGTAGTGGAGGCAAAAGAAAAGAGCGGTTCCCTTATTACAGCCCAGTGGGCGCTGGAACAGGGAAAGGCGGTTTTTGCCCTTCCGGGTCCTGTAAATGAAGAACTGAGCAGGGGCTGTCACAGGCTGATCTATGACGGCGCAGGGCTGGCATACAAGCCGGAAGTGCTTCTGGAAGAACTTGGGATAAATTGTAAAAATACCGTAAAATCATCTGAAAAAAAGAACTTAGGACTTGCAAGTGATTTGAATATGGTGTATAGTTGTCTCGATTTACGACCAAAATCCAGGGACAGTATTATGCAGGAAACAGGGCTTTCTGCTGAAAAAACAGGGAGTATTCTTGTAGAATTAAGTATCCTGGGACTGATCAGAGAAATCAGCAGACATTATTATGTGAAAATTCAGACATAAGTGATTTTGATAAATAGGAGAGGTAGCATGGCAAAATATCTGGTGATCGTGGAGTCACCTGCAAAGGTAAAAACAATTAAGAAGTTTCTGGGGAGTAATTATGACGTACAGGCATCTAACGGACATGTAAGAGATTTTCCGAAAAGTCAGTTTGGAATTGATGTGGAAAATGACTTTGAGCCCAAATATATAACCATCCGCGGAAAGGGAGAGCTTCTGGCAGGGCTGCGCA
>ENA-OQAB01001161-OQAB01001161.1-human-gut-metagenome-genome-assembly--contig:-NODE-1161-length-12806-cov-3.885717_pt1 | contig 12806 bp, 17 predicted proteins | sample MGYA00242490_ERZ504517 | MGnify/ENA primary metagenome ERZ504517 (study PRJEB26092, sample SAMD00036298) | human gut metagenome | host: Homo sapiens | study: EMG produced TPA metagenomics assembly of...
GGTAGTCACCGAACGAGCGGGAAAGATGCCCTATCGTGTAGGGGTTATCGCCCTGCGGCTCGATAATCCGGCTGGTGAAAAGCACGTCGGCGTGCCGTTCGTCCACCTTCAACTGGTTGTAGGCAAGCACCCCGTACAGGCTGCTGCCGTGCGAGATCTTGGCTATCATCGGACGGGGTATTTGCTTTGGAATTCCTCCACCAGTGCGGAAATCCGCTTGCTTAACTCGACCAGTTCGAGGGTGTGCCGCTCCAGCTTGTAGAGGAAAGCGAGGGCTTTCTTCTCCGAGAAATTGGATTTGAGCGCACGCACGCATTGGTTGTAGTTCGTGCCTATGGCACGGAACTGCGAGTGGAAAGTGGTCAGGCGCATGTCAGAAATCCTGCGTCCCCCTTACTCCAGTTTAATGACCTTAATCTCCCTGCCAAAAAGTGCGGAAACGATAAACTCCGCCTTGGTCGCCTTGCCCGACTCGTCGAAAAGCGCGAGGAAACGGGCGTTGTCCCCGTCGTCCAGACGGAACACGTAGCGGTGGCGCATCTTGTCGGGCTTGGGCTTTCGCCCGTGGTTGCCCGCATACTTCTTCTGGTTGTCCATCATCCTGTAAAATTTTAAGTGAAACATGGTCTGAAAACGCCGTATGCCTACGGCTCTCCCCCGTGAGCAGCCCCCGACTCCGGAGGGGGATGCCACATCGAGGGGGCAAGGTGGTGGTGAGGCACGAAATTCATTTCGAGTGCCGCAGCACACAACTTGCCATTTTCGTTTGAAAATAAAATCCGTCCTGCCGGACAGATTGGGGATGCCCTTGTCTGCTGCGGAGTGCCGGGGCACTCCCTCGGGCGGTTGCCGCTCTTTTCCATTCTTACTCCATTTTGGTTTCCGCCTGCAAAGTAACAGCCCTTTTCCCGTCCGGACACCATGCCCGGATGCGACAAACCTACGGGTGGGAAGACAATGCACGACACGCTGATAATCAAACGGATAAACTACCGGTATTTTGATATTCCTTTGCGCCGTGGAAGCGGTGAAACGACTGTCCGGATAGGCAAGGAAACAACCGGATAACCGACCGGACGGACAGCCGAACGGCTGATTGTCTTGCTGGACAAACGGACGGACAACCGGATAACCAGCCGGATGATTGGCTAAACAGCCAAACGGCTAAACGGTCAAACGGCTGAACAGCCGGATGATTGGATGGATGCCGGGCTGAATGTATGACCGGATGAATGAACGAATGAACGGACGGATGAATGAACGGCAGAGTGGCTGAAAAGCTGACCGATTGAGTGAACAGAGAAGCGGCTGCACGGGCAGCCGGATGAATAACCAACAGAATGACGATATGGACAGACAGACATTGAACGTGGCTTTCGCCACACAGAAAGGCGGCAGCGGCAAGACGGCTATCACGGTGCTGGTGGCGGGCTACCTGCACTACCGTCTGGGGTGTCCGTTAGCGGTGATCGACTGCGACTTCCCGCAGTACAGCCTGTACGAGATGCGGGAGCGTGACAGCCGGGCGGTACTGGAGAACGAACACCTGAAACGGGCGGCTTACGAACAGATGCGGCAGCCGGGGCGTGCCGCCTATCCGGTGCGCAAGTGCCGGGTGGAACAAGCCCCCGACACGGCAAGGGAGCTGGCGGCGGAAGGCTGCTACGACCTGCTCTTCTTCGACCTGCCGGGCACGGTGAACTCGGCGGGCATCCTGCGCACGATCGCACAGATGGACTACATCTTCGCCCCGGTGAGTGCGGACAAGGCGGTGCTGGAAAGCACGCTCTCCTTCCTCGACGTGCTGCAACGGATGATGCTGGGCAAGGAAACGAGCCGCCTGAAGGGGCTTTACCTTTTCTGGAACCAAGTCGACAAGCGGGAAACAAGCGGGCTGTACGAGAAGTACGGGCAGGTGGTCGCCGACATGGGGCTACCGATGCTGCAAACCCGCATCCCCGACACGAAACGCTTCCGCAAGGAGGCGGACAGTACGGGACGGACGGTGTTCCGCTCCACGCTGCTGGCTCCCGACAGGCGGATGCTGGCAGGCAGCGGCATCCCCGAACTGACCCGTGAGATAGCAACCATCCTCAAACTGGAAGGCTATGAAGAAACAGCGGAATGAGAAGCCCATCGACGAGGAGCTGCTGATGCGGATGATGGCGGGCGAGGCGGCGGGGACGGGAGAACCGGGAACCGGAAAGGTTGAAACCGCCGTGCCGGTGGAGAAGGCGCAGGAAGGGAAGGCGGCGGAGACAAGACGGCGCAAGGGAAGGCAGGCGGACTACGAGACGACCTTCCTCAAGGGCATGGACATCCCCGCCCGTTACGGCAAGCCGGTCTATGTGCGGCGTGAGTACCACGAGCGCATCGCCAAAATTTCGGTGATGCTGACGGGCGGCAAGGTGTCGCTCTCGGCATACATCGACAACGTGCTGGCACAGCACTTCGAGCAATACCGGGAGGAGATCGAGGCGGCATACGCCGGGAAACTGGAGAACCTCTTTTAAAAAGGAAGGAGGAAACGGCATGATACTGAAATTATCGCTCACCGTCCTGCTGCTCTATTACCTCGCCGTGCTGTGGAAATACTACCGGCAGGACATCACCGGGATATTCGGGACAGCGGAGACGGACGAAGACACGGACGGAACGGGAAAGGAACCGGGGCAACCGGGTGAGCCGTACACGGTCATGGGAGAAAGCACCTACCTGCCCTTCGGAGCGGAGGACGGGGAGGAAGCGGCAGCCGGAGCCGTGGACGAACTCGCAGCGGAGGACGACGGGGCGGACTACTCCGACATCGAGCCGGAGGAGGACGAGGAGGAGACGGACTATGAACCCACGCCGGAGGAGATCCGGGAACTGGAGGAGGAAGAGGAATTAGGGGCTTATTACCCGGACGGCAACCCCGACTTCGCCACGGGGTACTCCTTCGATGACCTGAAAAAGGTGCGCCGGGTACTGGTGTCGGACGATGCGGACGAAAAGGCGGAGCGGGAAGCCCGTGAGGTGCTGCCGTCCGTGATGGGGTCGGACATCTGGGAGGCGATGCTGGACGAGTTCGAGGGCGCACGTGAGCGTGTCGCCCGGCTGATGGACAACCATAATGTTTAATTAAAATTTTGAAGACAAATGAAACAGAAAAAAATCTTATTTACGGCGGCCTGCATACTGGCTGCCGTGGGCGCAATGGCGCAGGGAAACGGGCAGGCGGGCATCACCGAAGCCACGCAGATGGTCACCTCGTATTTTGAGCCGGGGACGAAACTGATTTACGCCATCGGTGCGGTGGTCGGCTTGATCGGCGGGGTGAAAGTGTACGGGAAGTTCAGCGCCGGCGATCCGGACGTGAGCAAAGTCGCCGCAAGCTGGTTCGGAGCCTGCATCTTCCTGATCGTGGCGGCTACCATCCTCCGTTCGTTCTTCCTGTAAAACAGCGGACTATGGACTTGGAAATCAACAAGGGGATCGGCAGGAACGTGGAGTTCAAGGGGCTGGAAAGCCAGTACCTCTTCATCTTCTGCGGCGGTCTGCTCGCCGTGTTCGTGGTGTTCGTCATCCTGTACATGGCGGGCGTGAACCAGTGGGTGTGCATCGGCTTCGGCGTGGCTGCGGCTACGCTGCTGGTATGGCTGACCTTCCGGCTGAACGCCCGGTACGGCACGCACGGGCTGATGAAGGCAGCCGCCCGCAGGAGGCATCCGAGATACGTGGTGAACCGGCTGAAAATCCCCCGATTATTTATTTTTAAACACTGGCAAGAATGAAAAACGTATGAAGCGGCGACGCTCGAAAGCAAGTTCCCGCTGCTGGCGGTGGAGAACGGCTGCGTCGTGAGCAAGGAGGCGGACGTGACGGTCGCCTTCAGGGTGGAACTTCCGGAACTGTTTTCCGTTACAGGGAGCGAGTACGAGGCGATCCACTCGGCTTGGCACAAGGCGGTGAAGGTGCTGCCGGAGTATTCCATCGTACACAAGCAGGACTTCTTCATCGAGGAGAAGTACCGGCCGGAAACGGACAGGGACGACCTGAGCTTCCTGAGCCGGAGCTTTGAGAGGCACTTCAACGAACGCCCGTTCCTCTCGCACACCTGCTACCTGTTCCTGACAAAGACCACGAAGGTGCGGAGCCGTCAGGAAAGCACGTTCTCCACCCTCTGCAAGGGCAGGCTTGTCCCCAAGGAGATAGAGGACCGGGAGACGGTTACGAGGTTCCTCGAAGCCGTCGGGCAGTTCGAGAAGATCATGAACGACAGCGGTTTTGTTACGCTGCGCCGCCTCACGACGGACGAGATCACTGGGACGGAAGCGGCGGCGGGCATCGTGGAGAAGTACCTCTCGCTCTCGCAGCACGACACGACGGTGCTGAAGGACATCCAGTTGAACCCGGAGGAGATGCGCATCGGCGACGACATCCTCTGCCTGCACACCCTCTCTGACACGGAAGACCTGCCGGGCAAGGTGGCGACGGACAGCCGTTACGAGCGGCTCTCGACCGACCGCTCGGACTGCCGCCTGTCGTTCGCCGCCCCGGTGGGCTTGCTGCTGGACTGCAACCACTGCTACAACCAGTACATCTTCATCGACGACCACGGGGAGAACCTGAAACGCTTCGAGCAGACCGCCCGGAACATGCACTCGCTCTCCCGCTACTCCCGCTCCAACCAGATCAACAAGGCTTGGATAGAGGAATACCTGAACGAGGCGCACTCGAAAGGGCTGACCTCGGTGCGCTGCCACTGCAACGTGATGGCGTGGAGCGACGACCGGGAGGAGCTTAGGCGCATCAAGAACGAGGTGGGCAGCCAGCTCGCCCTGATGGAGTGCAAGCCGAGGCACAACACGGTGGACGTGCCGACGCTCTTTTGGGCGGCGATACCGGGCAACGAGGGGGACTTCCCCTTCGAGGAGAGCTTCTACACGTTCATCCCGCAAGCCTGTGCTTCTTCACCGAGGAGACGAACTACAAGGACTCGCTCTCGCCCTTCGGCATCAAGATGGCGGACAGGATGACGGGCAGACCGCTGCATCTGGACATCAGCGACCTGCCGATGAAGAAAGGGGTGATCTCGAACCGCAACAAGTTCGTCCTCGGTCCGAGCGGAAGCGGCAAGTCGTTCTTCATGAACCACCTCGTGCGCCAGTATTACGAGCAGAACAGCCACATCGTGCTGATCGACACGGGCAACTCGTACCAAGGGCTGTGCGAGCTGATACACCGCAAGACCAAGGGCGAGGACGGGATTTACTACACGTACACGGAGGAGAAGCCCATCAGCTTCAACCCCTTCTTCACGGACGACTACAAGTTCAGCGTGGAGAAGAAGGACAGCATCAAGACGTTGCTGCTGGCGCTGTGGAAGGGCGAGGACGAGAAAATCACGAAGACGGAGAGCGGCGAGCTGGGCAGTGCGGTGTCGGCGTACATCCGCCGGATACAACAGAACCGGGACATCGCCCCCTCGTTCGACACCTTCTACGAGTACATGCTGAACGATTACCGGAAGGAGCTGGCGGCAAGGGACATCAAGGTGAGCCGGGAGGATTTCAACATCGACAACTTCCTGACCACGCTGCGGCAGTATTACAAGGGCGGGCGCTACGACTTCCTGCTGAACTCGAACGAGAACATCGACTTGCTGCACAAGCGGTTCATCGTCTTCGAGATCGACGCCGTGAAGGGTGCGCCCGTCAAGGCTGCATAAATAACTATTCCTTTAGCAAGGAATTAGGCAAGAGTACATTGAAATGACCTATCATCCACCTACTTATCCATTCAACGAAAGACGATGGGGAGTGTAGCATGTAGGAAAAGCCATGAGTCAATTAGCTATCAAGTTGCGACTGAATGGTAGGATGAAATGATAGACAAAGGATAAAATCCATACTGATTAAATGATAGTCCAAGCGGTATTCGGCTGTACCTGCAACGTAAGATAGCTAAACTCGTTGTATCGTGACACTCATTTTCCAGTCTTTGAGGAGAATAGAGCATGTACATGTCACGACGCATCTGCAATAAGCAGAAACGGACGGAAGTCATATCCTCCTGTCTATCACGCAATAGTTATTATGCAAGCAAACGGGGATTGCCTAAATCGGAAAGCCAGTTGTAAGGCTATGAGGTGCAGACCTCTGAATATCCGACAAGGCAACGGAGCCTCCGTAGTAGTCCGAGCAGGGTAACGTCCTGTACATGGCGAAGGGAGGCAGTTAATTCTTTTAATACAATTAATGAAAAATGTGTGAGACATTATGAGAAGTTCAGAAAAAGTATTAAACAGTCTGGCTAAACATAGTCAACAACCAGACTACAAATTTGAGAGGCTTTATCGCCTATTGTTCAACGAACAGATATACTACGTTGCCTATCAACGTATTTATGCGAAAGAAGGCAACATGACCAAAGGTGCAGACAATGCCACCATTGACCACATGAGTATATCTCGTATCGAAAAGCTGATTACTTCGTTGAAAAACGAGACTTATCAGCCAATCCCGTCAAGAAGGGTGTATATTCCCAAAAAGAATGGGAAAAAACGTCCTCTTGGAATACCTACGTTCAATGATAAACTTTTGCAAGAAGTAGTCAGAATGATTTTGGAAGCAATCTATGAAGGTAGCTTTGATGCAAACTCTCACGGATTCAGACCTAAACGTAGCTGTCATACGGCGTTACGTCAAATCCAACAGACATTCAACGGAGCAAGCTGGTTTATAGAAGGAGACATCAAAGGTTTCTTTGATAATATCAATCACGATGTAATGATTTCTATTCTCAGAAAACGCATCGCCGATGAACGTTTTATCCGACTAATCCGCAAGTTTCTGAACGCAGGATATATTGAAGACTGGATATTTAATAAAGCATACAGTGGAACACCCCAAGGTGGTATTATCAGTCCAATTCTGGCTAATATATACCTTGACCAGTTTGACCGCTATATGCGAGAATACATATCCCAGTTTGATAAGGGAAAAGAACGAAAGGATAATCCCGAACGTATCAAATTTGAGTATGGGAAACGACTTGCAGTATTGAAACTTAAAAAGGTAACAAGCATGAAAGAGCGTAAACTAATCATCAAAGAAATAAAACGCTTTGACAGAGAAAGAACCATGATTTCATGTGGCGTAGAAATGGACTACGATTTCAGACGACTGAAGTATGTTCGTTATGCTGATGATTTTTTGTGTGCCGTAATAGGAACGAAAGACGAAGCGAAAGTTATCAAACAGGATATTAAGAGATTCCTTGAAGAGAAACTTTCTCTTGAACTATCAGAAGATAAAACCCTTATCACCCACGGAAAGAAATCGGCTAAGTTCCTCGGTTATGAAATCTATGTTCGTAAATCCGCACAGACCAAGAGAAACAAGGCAGGCAAACTGACAAGACCTTACAACAATAAGATTTATCTGAAAATGCCTACCGAGGTGGTTCGGAAGAAACTGCTTGACTATGATGCGCTGCAAATTAAAGTGCATAATGGCAAGGAAAGGTATAAACCAAAACACCGTACATATCTTATAAATAATGACGATTTGGAAATCTTGGAAAGATACAATGCGGAAATCAGAGGTCTTTACAATTTTTATTCACTTGCAAACAACTGCCATACACTCCATACTTTCAAGTACATTATGGAATACAGTATGTATAAGACTTTTGCAGCCAAATATAAAAGTACGGTTGTGAAAATCTGCAAGAAGTATAAGAAAGACAAGGTGTTTACGGTAAGTTATAAAAATAAAAACGGTAAGACTTTGACACGCCAATTCTACCATGACGGTTTCAGGCGAAAAAGGCAAGATTATGCACAATGTTGCGACAAAGAGCCAGTTCGCTATTTCTACACAGCAACAAGCCTTATAGACAGACTAAAGGCAAAACGTTGTGAATTATGTGGAAAAGAGAACGTCAAACTTGACATGCACCATGTACGCAAACTCAAAAATCTACAAGAAAAAGAAGATTGGGAACGCCACATGATTGCACGAAAACGCAAGACAATAGCACTTTGCCGAAGTTGTCATAAAAAAGTTGACGGTGGATGGAAAGACTGATAGAATTAATGGAGAGCCGGATACGCCGAAATGTGTACGTCCGGTTCGGGGGCGAGCATTTGAAAACCTACCATAGTAATATGGAAAGGCGTTGGGTGCTTAGCCTACATAATGCCGAGCTGTTCCCCGTGGTTACGATCATCATCATGGAAGCCTTCATCAACAAGCTGCGCCGCCTGAAAGGGGTGCGGAAGATGCTGATCTGCGAGGAGGCTTGGAAAGCCCTTTCCTCGCCGAGCATGTCAGAATATTTGAAGTACATGTACAAGACCGTCAGGAAATATTTCGGCGAGGCGATTGTCGTCACGCAGGAAGTCGATGATATCATCTCGTCCCCCATCGTGAAGGAGGCTATCATCACCAACTCGGACTGCAAGATCCTTTTGGACCAGAAGAAGTACATGAACAAGTTCGACGGCATCCAGTCGATGCTCGGTCTGACGGACAAGGAAAAGTCGCAGATACTCTCCATCAACCTCTCCAACCATCCCGGACGGAAGTACAAGGAGGTCTGGATCGGTCTGAACGGGGTGCAGTCGGCGGTGTACGCCACGGAGGTGTCGGCTGCCGAGTACCTGACCTATACCACCGAGGAGAGCGAGAAGACGGAGGTGTTCGCACTGGCGGAAGAGCTGGGCGGCGACTTGGAGCTTGCCATCAAGCGGCTGGCGGAAACGAAGTATAAATAATGTGCCGATGCGCTGACGGGGAGCGGCGGACAGGTTGCCGGACGGGTGGTTGATTGACCGGACGAACGGCTGAAGGGTCGGATGATTGACCAAACGGCTAAACGGTCAAACGGTCAAACGGTTAAACGGTTAAACGGCTGGATGTACAAACGGCTAAACGACATGGAGAGAATAAAATTTTGTAAAACTTAAAAAAACGGAATCAAGATGAGACGATTGAATTTAATCCTGCTGCTGTCGGCGGTGACGGTGGCGCTGGCGTTTGTCATTTCCTGCAAGGAGACAAATGCGGAACGGTTGGAAAAGATGTGCGGCGAGTGGGTCAGCACGGGCGGCAAGCCGCCCTTCACCCTCTGGGAAGAGGACGGCAAGTACCGTGTAACGGTCATGCACAGAAACCACAAGGGCGACAGTGAAGCGGAGACCTACCTCGTCCGGGAAACGGAAGGGGTGCTGTTCATCGAGACGGGCTTCGCCGTGATGATGGACTATGACCGGGAGAAAGACCACATCCGGCTGTCGCCGGGCGGAGAGTACAGGAGAAAGAGTGACGGAACCCTAAAACAGTAAGGACATGAGAACGATAAAGGCAATCATCGTGGGCGTGGCGTGCCTGACGGCAGGTGCGGCCAACGCCCAGTGGGTCGTACACGATCCCGGCAATCTGGCGCAGGGCATCATCAACACGACCAAGGAGATCGTGGAGACCTCCGCCACCGCACAGCACACGCTGGACGGGTTCAAGGAGACGGCGAAGATATTCGAGCAGGGACGGAAGTATTACGATGCGCTCAAGGCGGTGCATGACGTGGTGAAAGGCGGCGTGAAGGTGAAGAAGTCCATCGAGATGGTGGCGGACATCTCGGAAATCTACGTGCGCAACTACCAGAAGATGCTCGGCGACCCGAACTACACGCCTGACGAGCTGTCAACCATCTCGTTCGGGTACGCCAAGCTGCTCTCCGAGAGTGCGGACATCCTGCAAGATTTGAAGAACGTGGTGAACGTGACGGGGATGTCGCTCTCGGACGCCGAGCGGCTGGCTATCATCGACCAGAGCTACAAGCGGCTGCTGGAGTACCGCAACCTCGTGCAGTATTATACGGACAAGAACATCTCGGTGAGCTACCTGCGGGCGAAGAAGAAAAAGGACGCCGACCGGGTGGTGGCTCTCTACGGGGATGCGGAAGACCGTTACTGGTGAGGCGGGCAAATATATAATAATGTATGCGTACATATAATAAAAATACAGGACTATGTTGTTAGCGATAGACTTCACGAACCTGCACGAGATATTGCAGGCATTGTATCAGGACATGATGCCGCTCTGCGAGAAGCTGACGGGGGTAGCCAAGGGAATCGCCGGGCTGGGTGCGCTGTTCTACGTAGCCGCCAAGGTGTGGCAGGCGCTCGCCCGTGCCGAGCCCATCGACGTGTACCCGCTGCTGCGCCCGTTCGCCATCGGGCTGTGCATCCTCTTCTTCCCCACCTTCGTCATCGGCACGATCAACACGGTGCTCTCGCCCGTGGTGAAGGGCTGCCACGGGATGCTCGAATCACAGACCTTCGACATGAACCGATACCGGGAGCAGAAGGAGACGCTGGAGAGGGAGGCGTTCCGGCGTGACCCGGAGAAGGCGTATCTGGCGAGCAAGGAGGACTTCGACAAGAAGCTCGACGAGCTGGGCTGGTCGCCCAAGGACTTGAAGACGATGGCGGTGATGTACATCGACCGGACGGAGTACAACATGAAGCGGAGCATCCGGCTGTGGTTCCAAGAACTGCTCGAACTGCTGTTCCAGTCGGCTGCGCTGGTGATCGACACGATACGGACGTTCTTCCTGATCGCCCTCTCCATCCTCGGTCCGATAGCGTTCGCCCTCTCGGTCTATGACGGATTCCAGAGCACGCTCACGCAGTGGATAACGAGGTACATCTCCATCTACATGTGGCTGCCCGTGAGCGACCTGTTCAGCTCGGTGCTGGCACGCATCCAAGTGCTGATGCTCACCCGTGACATCGAGGCGATGAGCGACCCGACCTTCATCCCGGACAGCTCGAACACGGTGTACATCATCTTTTTAATCATCGGGATATTCGGGTACTTCACCATACCGACCGTCGCCAACTGGATCATCATGGCGGGCGGTGTGAGCCACGCCAACCGTGCGATGAACCAGACCGCCACGAAGGTAGGCAACGTCGCCGCCGCAGGTGCGGCGCAGCCGTGGGGACATCGCCGGAAAAATCGTCAAGTAGCGGCGGATGCCCCCAAGAACATGGAGTACCAAATAACGAATGAAAAAAACCGGAAACATGGAATTTAAAAGTTTGAAAAATATCGAAACGAGCTTCAGGCAGATACGGCTCTTCACGCTGGTATTCGCCAGCCTGTGCGCCGTGGTGACGGGCTTCGCCCTGTGGAAGTCGTACAGCTTCGCCGAGGCGCAGCGGCAGAAGATCTACGTGCTGGACAACGGCAAGAGCCTGATGCTGGCACTTTCGCAGGACGTGCGGCAGAACCGCCCGGTGGAGGCACGGGAGCACGTGCGCCGCTTCCACGAGCTGTTCTTCACGCTCTCGCCCGACAAGTCGGCTATCGAGGGCAACATCAGGCGTTCGTTGCTGCTGGCGGACAAGAGCGCCTTCAACTACTACAAGGACCTCTCGGAAAAGGGGTATTACAACCGCATAATCAGCGGTAATATCAACCAGATGATAGAGATAGACAGCCTGCGGTGCGACTTCGACAAGTACCCGTACAGCGTGCGGACATTCGCCCGGCAGATCATCCTTAGGGAAAGCTCTGTTACGGAGCGCAGCCTTGTGACCCGCTGCCGCCTGCTGGATGCGGTCAGGAGCGACAACAACCCGCAGGGCTTCATCATCGAGGGCTTCGAGGTCACGGAGAACAAGGATTTGCAGACCCTCAAACGCTGACGGCTATGATAAGGAAATTCATCGTAAAGGCGCAGGATTGGGCGGACGGGAAGCTCCGCCGCCTCGCCGGGCGTATCTCGCCCGACATGCGTGTGGCAATCATCCTCGTGATGCTGGCGGCGTTCGGCGCACTGTCGGTCTATATGACCGTCTCCGCCATCTACCGCATCGGAAGGAACGACGGGAAGGAACTGGGGGATAGAGCATATCAGGCGCCTGCAACTACCCAATGACAGTATTGTCAACCCCTTTGAAAGCGGACGGCATGGGACTGGCGGAGAGGTTGAGTGAGTGGCTGCTCCGCCGCCGGGAGCGGCAGGAGGAGCGGAACATGAGGCAGGTAACGGCGTATTTCGGGAGCCTGCTGAAAAAGAGGCGTGCGGATGCCGGCGCAATCCTCCAGTCCGTCAGGGACTACCGGGACTGCCCGGAGGTGACAAGGAAACAGGCGGAGCTGCTGCTGGAACACAGGTTCTTCCGGTACGTGTACCAGACGGGCTATCCCGAATGGCGGGCGGTCATGGACGCCCTGAAAGAGACCCGTTACGGGATGCGTGAGGGGGCGGCAATCCCCCGGAGCGTGAGGAAGGCGGCGGAAAGCCCGATGCTGCGTCTGGCGGCGCAATACAAGGTGCTGGAGCACGAGTACACGAGGCGCAACGCCCCGCAGCCGCTATCCCCCGAAGCGCAGGCGGAAAGGGATGCGGCGCACCGGCTGCTGAACTGCTGCATGAGGGAGGGAGACCTCGACGCCCTGAAAAGGCTTGCCCTGAAGGCGAGCAACCGGACGACTCGGTGGCCATCCGCCACGGGCTGGCGGAAGGCTACCGCAGGCTCGAAGAACTGAGCCGGGAATGGAACGAGGAGATGCGGGGTGACAACCACACCGTCATGGAACAGATCGAGTTGCGGGAGGCGGACGAGAGGGGCAGGCTGATGCGGCAAGGCCGCCGCCCTCTACGAGAGGAAGACGGGCGGCAGACTGCCCGGCGACTAGTCTGGAAGCGGTGAAGGCGGAACGGGCGCTGCTCCACGGGCTCGCCCGCCACGGCTGGGACGGTCAGCGGGCAAGTCCCGAGGAGACGGTGGAGAAGTACGGGCTGAC
>ENA-OQAB01001162-OQAB01001162.1-human-gut-metagenome-genome-assembly--contig:-NODE-1162-length-12800-cov-2.576422_pt1 | contig 12800 bp, 9 predicted proteins | sample MGYA00242490_ERZ504517 | MGnify/ENA primary metagenome ERZ504517 (study PRJEB26092, sample SAMD00036298) | human gut metagenome | host: Homo sapiens | study: EMG produced TPA metagenomics assembly of...
TTCTTCTACCTTCAGCTCCTGCAGCATTGCATATGGTGACTGTATACTTTTTGGTGATATACTCCATATCATTATCGAATCCTATATTGGACTCATATTCTACAGTAACTGTCAACCCTTTTTGCTTTTTATGCTCTTCATCGATCTCTATCTGTTCAGACTCCGTCACGATCCTCTTGACGGTACCCGCTCCTATCGATACGACCGGTTGTCTTCTTCCCTTTAGGATCATATAGGGAGCCTGTTCATCACTGTCCTTGACGATCTGAAGCTCCTTTGCCGGAACGATCATATTCTGTCTTCCATTCCGCATGCTCTGCAGATCCTCCAGCATGTTTTTGATCTCTTCCTCCTTCATAGGATACTTCTTTTTAAGCTCCTTTACGATGTCTTCATCACTACGCAGTCTGCAGCTTTTCTCATCTTCCTTATTCTCGATATCCATATAGATGGATCTCATACGTTTCTGTGCTTCCTCCTTCGTCATATGCTCGGATGCTGCTTCATCCGCATAGGTATCGAAGAGACGGATATCTGCCAGGATGTAGCTGTCCTCCTTTGAACATCCGAGCTCTTCGTAGGCTTCCTGATAGACATCCTGTTCCTCCTGTGAGCCTCCACCGGAGAACAACGCAGTGACGGTGATGATCGGGAAGCTGATCGCCAGGAGGGTACCGAATAGGACCTCGGACCATTCTTCTTTATTTTGGGCGCGATCCAAAGGGCCACTCTCATCCAAAAGCTCATCATGCATCCTTCTTCACCTGCTTGAACCACTCCGGCATGAAGACGTCGAGATCATAAAGCGCTTTGTTGATACGGACCAGGCATTTCCCGGAACGACTCTCCTGCAGTTTCTCTATCTCGTTTGCTGTCAGGTTCATCATCTTCCTTGGCTTGTCATAATCGATATCACCAAGGTGGAACAGGAACTTCGTCGCAGACTGTGAGAATAACGGCTTCACCTTTGATTCCATCTCTGCGTCATCACTATCGACTTCATCCATCGTCTGCGTTGCTTTGATCAGGGATGTATTGTATTTTCGGAAGCGTCTCTCATAGGAGGAGATGATGTTGATGATCGGCATGTATTCCTTCTTCAGCATCTCGTGCAGCTCATCGATACTGACTACGATATCATCCCGTGCAGACATATTATTGTTTACGAACTGTGTGATATAGGTGAAGATGTTCGACCATTGTGCCAGCTTTCGGGATTTATCGGTGTCCATCATACGCGAGAAATCAAAATTTATGATCCGAACGGTATTGAAGACATCCTGCCTGGAACCATCTCCGTGAAACCGTTCTCCCAGATAAGTATGCCGGTTGAAGAGGCCGCTATCTGCCCCCTCCACTGCAGACCTCATCCCCAGCAGCAGCTTCCGCAGCTCCTCCTTCGTGGCCAGGGATTCCTTCTCATCGTAATTGTCTCTTTCTATCACGATCTCCTGATATACATCTGATAGGATCGGATAATCCGTATTCTGCAGATGCGTGAAGTCCGTACTGTTGCTGATATGCTTCCTTTCATAGGCTCGTCGCAGGAATTCCTCGAAAAGGTCCAGCAGGCTATCGTTCCAGCTCGCTTTGTATATGCGCATCCAGCTCTTCACTTCTCCGATGTAGTCATCCAGGATACCACGACGGATCTCATACGGTATGCGGACCTGTAAGGGATTGATGATGAAATCGTTCCCTCCGGCGATATCGATATTGATCCCTCCCAGCTTCTCGATAAAGTCTCTTGCAGTCCCCTCAAAATCTATATTGCGGATATAAGCTCCCATACAAGCCGCGTGCTGCAATAGCAGCCATAGGAGGACTGTTTTTCCTACACCGGACATCCCAAGTATGAGGATATTGTTGTTCGTCCCACGATATTGGAATGGGTCATATAAGATCGGATTCTTCTTATCTACGATCGTTCCGATATATAGTCCCTTGGGATCCATGAGGGAAGGCTCGTTGAATGGATAAAGATTCGCGACGCTCTCTGACGGTATGTTCTGCCGGATCCATTTCCCCAGCAGATCTTCTCCGATCGGACTGGCTGCCAGATAAGCTTCCTTCTGCTTCGTCTTTAGATCATCCAGCGTCATCGACACGTCCTCGACCGCACTGCGGAACGTTTCCTCGAGATTATCGAACGCTGTCTGATTGACAGCACTCAGCACGAAATAGATCGAGATGTAATACATCTCCTGACTATCTTCTCGGACTCTTCTATAGGCACCTGCCAGTGTCTCTGCGGATTCTTCATAATCCATTTGATCCAGGTCGTCACGTATAGCGGATCGCCTTGCCTTCATGTCCTTCCGGATGTTGCTTTTATAGACTCTGGTCGATAAGGGGTTTATATAGATCGAGGTAGATACGCCCGGGATATTGCTGATCCTCGCTAACAGGTTCGTTTCCTTCGTCGTCCCGAGGAAGGAGCTGACTGCATAGGTCTTCACGATATTCGTCCCCAGCCTTGCCAGACTGGGACGGAATTCAGCAGTCACAGGGACGATCATATCCTTGAAATCATAGATCCCCGGCAATTGCAGCTCCTCATAGGTCTTCTTCTTTTTGAACAGGAGGAACCCTTTATCCGCTCCCTGTGTCTCCACCTCCAGCTCACTATCCGGATAATGATCTGCGAAGATCCGATTCCCGTAGACGCCGAGCATCTGCTTGATCTCTTCCTTCGTACATTCGATCGGTGACAGGGAAGTGGCATAAGTCTCCTTGATGCGATGCTTCACATCATCGAGATCCAGATTCTTCCTGTCCTTCTCCTTGATGAGGACTCGGATACAATACATCTTCTTATTGGCATCGTCTTTTTTCATCTGCAGCAGGTATTTTTCCTGATCCAGCAGCATCCTCAGGAAGGGGATGCGCTGCTTCTCCTTTGCTTTTTCGATTGCCTGGATATTGTTGCCGATCTTGAATACGCTGTCCGTGATGAAATAGCCTACTTTGAATCTGTCCCGATCGATATCCTTGGAATAGGAACGTATCATATTCTGTACCTCCTGATAAGACAACAGATCCAGATTGTTCGCCTGGATACGTAGGAATAAGAAGACGTCCCCGTTTTCCATTTCGATCAGTGCATCTTCGATACGGCGGAAGGGGAAGAGCTCCTGCATGACCTTCTCTTTCTTCTTCCGCTGTTCCTTTTCTGTTCGTTTCTGTTTTCTTTCTTTTTTGGCTTCTCGGCTTTTTCTTAGCGTTTTTACCTTCCTCCTGCTCTGTCTCTTCCTCTACTGCTTCCATCTCATCATCAAGCTCTCGCTCCTTTTTGATGTTAATTAACGCTGAGAACTCAGATTAACGGGCGCTGGATTACCATCTCATGCAGCAGGTTCACCCGCTTGCCTTCATAACGGAACAGCAGGGCGAAGAAGAGGAGTCCCAGCATCATTCCTATCGCGAAGCCGATGATATTGTATAAGATCAGGCCCAGGATCGGCGGTGCCGCGATCATTGCCCATTCTCCCATATACAATCCTTTCATCAACTGCTGTGCAGGTACATATTGTGGATAGATATACCGTTTCTTTTCTATATCGGTCCGCTCCATCTCATCATCCTCCTTTTCTGAAGCTTCTTATGATGCTGCTTCCATAAAAGCCCATGCTCATCGCGTTGCGCATAGCATTGCCGATCCTGCCTCCGCTTCCCATACCGAAGCGATCCAGCAGCTGCTCGACCTTAGCCGAAGCTATGATTGCGCCTATACCGAAGAGGAAATCATTCACTCCTCCGGCAGATACATATAACGTGATCCCCAGACTCACCAGTGTGATCTGGAAGAACTGGCTGAATATGATCGCAAGGCATTGCTTGAACCACGATATGATCGATTCATCATTCCCCATGATATATCCCGTCGTATAGATATACATCATACAGAGGATGACGACGTACTGCCATGTCCGCTCCAATATGTCCATGAAGGACTTAATCATATAATAGATGCAGATGGCGGTCAGGATCACGATGAGAAGGATCGAAGTCAAGGAGAATCCGAAATCATCGAAATCGATCTTCATATCCTCAGTGGCGACGTTCGCTATCACGCTGATGATCTTTCCGGTCACCCCCATCAATACGACATAGAGGGATTTCATGATCTCGAGACCGAAGGAATAGATGATGACTCCGCCAATGAAACGCTTCAGGATATCCATGACCTGGAACCCCTTCCCATCGGCATGTTCCAACATCACCTTGAACAGCATGCTCATCATCGCGAGGCCGATCAAGGGGAGTCCGATCGTCTGAAAGAAGGTGAAGATCGTTTTGACGACTGACTGATCGAAGACATTCCCGGACAGAGCTGCATACAATTCGAAGATTCCTCCAAAGGTCTCGACGAGCTTTCCCAGCAGCCATTTCAATATCATGTTCATACAGCTCTACTCCTAAAAGAAGGCTGTGAATACGGCCGCAGAAAATGCCAGACAGATGATGCAGACTGCAATCGTTTGCGCAGCTTCATCCCATGCCCCGCCATCTCCTCGATGTGATTTGAACAATGTCTTGACGATCATGAAAAGCAGCACGAGTCCCGCGACAGCTCCTACGATACCTGCCAAGACCTGTGCAACGACCTTGATCGTGCCGGTTATGTCCTTTCCCGCATTCTTTATCGCATTTTGAATGCTCGTTATCTCTTTTCCTCCGATAATGAGCTCTGCTTTCATCAGTTTTAGATTTCTCATTTCTTTTCGATGCCTCCTTGTTTTCATTAAAATATAAAAAGGCCAGTCACTGGCCTTTACATTCCCGGCAGCTTCATCGCTTCCGGTATGATAGCTTCTGTCTCTGTCTCCTGAACAGGCAGAGGCGATGCCATTCACCTGTATGACATCGGATCTCAGCTTTTCAAGCAAAGTATTTGTCAACCGATACCGTTCCAGCAAGGGTTCTTCCTGCCATATCTGAAGATGGATATGCGGATATCGTGTATCCTTATGCAGATAGGCGATATAATTCAATGCCCTTGCATCCATATGATGCTCCTCGCTGATCGCTCTTACACAAGACTCTGTGATCGCATGACAGCGTAGGTCAATGTCATCGTCGGTTATACAGGTGATCGTAGTTTCTAACAAACGTCCTTTCTGACCGATATACTTACGCAATATATCGGTCCTCTCCAACAATCGGCTCCTGTCGAAGGCGATCACGTTTCCATCCTGCTGCAGATTATCGAATTTCTGCTGTACCTCATTCTTATAGATCACCTTATCCTTTTCCTGAAAATTGATTCGGACATTGCGATGCTCCTGGCGGATTTCACTTTTTGCGAAGCGCTGCGAGCGTACGGCCGTATATTGTGGCTTGCTCACACTCATCTTTTCGTATGAATCCTGAAGAGAAGCGATACTGAAACCGCTCTTTCTTGAGAGCTCACGGAGATAATGTTCCTTCATCAAAGGGTCATGATAAGAGATCAGCTCTTTCATTACATTGACAGCATACTCCTTTCGTTTGCTGAAATCACTCAGGTCATTGGGATGCTGCAGCAGAAAATCGACTGTATTCTCTTGCGTGGACAATAACTCCTGTAGCAGTTGGGGAGCTTGTCGTATAAGCTCATCCGGATCCTTACCGAGAGGAAGGGAAGTACAGAAGGGAAGGATACCATTCTTTCTCAGCAGTAAAGCCGCAGCCATCGTAGCCTTGATCCCGGCCGCATCGCCATCATAGCATAGGCGGATCCGGACATTCATACGCTTCAATGCTTGTACATGATCTTCTGTAAGTGCTGTCCCCAGCGTAGCCACACAGTTTAGATATCCGGCTTGCGTCAGCATATCTACATCTGCACTTCCTTCTACGATGATCAGCTCATGCTTCTGTCTTGCGGCTTCGATTGCTTTTGGCCCTCCATACAACAGCTTTCTTTTTGCGAATATCGTCGATTCGCTCGTATTGACATACTTAGGCTGATCATGCCCTTTACCGATCGTTCTGGCTGTGAACCCTCTCACTTCACCATGTATGGTGATGAGCGGATAGAGGATACGACCTTCCCATTTACAGCTGCCGTGAGGGGAGAACACATCCGCCTCAATAAGCTCCTGCCTGCTATATCCCTTCTTTTCTAAAAAGTGAGCAGCTTTTCCTTCTCCGGGATATGACCGAGCTGCTGCTGATCGATCAGCTCCTTCGTATAACCGCGCTGCTGCAGGTATCGTAGCCCCGCCTCTCCATCCTCGGTATGCAATATGTGATTCGCATATTTCATGAGCTCCTGATTGAGCTCCAGCTTTCTCAGCCTCTGCGGATCCTGTCTTGCAGGCGCAGACTGCGGAAGCGTCACATCTGCTAGCTGTGCAGCTTCCTGCACGGCCTCCATATAAGATATATTCTTATATTTTTGTAAGAAGCTGATGCTGTTTCCAGCTGTACCGCATGAAAAGCACTTGAATATCTGTTTTTCCCTAGATACAGAAAGGCTGGGATTCCCATCCTCGTGGAACGGGCAGAGTCCTACGAAGCTCTTTCCTTTTCTGGTCAAAGGGACATATCGTTGTATGACATCGACGATATCCAATCGATGCAGGATATCATCGATCGTCTCCCGCGGGATCATGGATGTCCTCCTACCGCGATGTATATCTCTGCGGACTCTGTATCCTCCTGTCCCATGAATAAGATCCTCATTCCCGGACGGATGAGTTCCATGATCCGTTCAGGCAGGAAGACATATCTGTTCTTTCTCCTCTGCGGCAAGCATACCTCCGCCAGATCGTGATTCCGCTGCAGTATGATTCCTTCATAGATCATAGGATCCTCCTTCTTGTTATCTCTTTTTATGCTTGAACAGAAATATCATCGCTCCCACCATGACGATGGCACATACAGCGATGATGATGATTTGGATCATGCTCATATCGCTCTCTCCTTTCTTTAGTTGAAGCTTGCTTGATAACCAATGTGCACACCATTGGCATCATCGACGACGGTACAGTTTCCTGTCCCGCGTTTACCTGCCAGACTCGTTGCGACATAGCTCATACATTCCTGATAGGTCGTCTCTCGCGATATCCCTTCACGGAATGCGAAGTATCTGCTCTGTATCGGTACAAAGGAAGTTGAAGCCTGTTCCTTCGATTTGGTATCGGGTAGCGATACCTGCGGTGTCTCTTCCTTCCGGTCCTTCTCAGCTATGGGCCTAGATTCTTCCGATACATAGACGATCAGCTTTTTTCTACGGACGTTTCCACTGTCATCCTTCGCTATGATCGTGACCGGATATGTACCACTATGGTCCATATCGACGTTTCCTTCGATCTCATACATAGGAGAAGCATCTACATTGTCCTCTACCTTTATGAGCTTCTTCCAATCGAGCTCATCACCGACCTTACGATAGAGCTTATCCTCACACTCGATCACAGGCGCGCTCAGATCCTTTACGGTTGCGGACAACTGTACAGAATAGCTTTCCTTTCGTTTCTGATCATTTCCCTTGTCCTTGTCACCCTTTGCAGCCACTGAGAAGTAAAAAAGGGATGAGTACACATACCATCCCCTTATATACTGTTTTCTTCTTCATAAATAAAAAAGGTCAGTCACTGGCCTTTTTCATCTTTCTACGTTTGTATGCTGCAAAGCCGACCATGGATCCGGCAAGACCGGTGATGATGAAGAGTAGTATCGTATTCATATGATCTCCTGTACTGATCGTACCGCCCGGAAGTGGTTTATCCGCATAGATGATCGTACGCAGCTTATCGTCACCCTTGACCCATTCGTCATCGATCGTGACCTTCACGACCTCATCAGAAAGCTCATAACCAGCTGGTGCTTTCGTCTCTTTGACGAAATACGTACCGTATGTCAGATCATCGAACAGTGCGATCCCGTTCTTCGTATCTGTCTTTGCAGTGCGGATCTTCTTCGTGCATGCCGCGTCACTGTACAACGTGAACTCTGCGACCTTCAGGATGTCCTTGTGGTCTTCTGCATCGACCTTATTGACTTTGATATAGGAGCGGATCATTTTGTCTTTCATCGTGACCTTCTGGCCGTCTCCTGCAGTAAAGGTGATCTCTTCTGCGATCTCATACCCGTATGGTGCAGAGATCTCTTTCATTACATATTCTTCGCCTTCTACGAGATAGTGGATGTAGTGTGGTTCCTTTCCGGATATCCACTCATCGATGATGCTTCCGGTCTCCTTATCGATGACCTGCAGCTTTGCTCCTTCCAGTTCTTCTGAGCCGGTTTCTCCGACTTTTGAGAATTCCATTTCCGTAGGAGTATTTTCACAAGTGATTGTTAACAGGTCACTGTCTGCAGTAACTTCAACTTTGTAGACATGGTCATTCAGAACATAACCGTCTACCTGTCCATCCTCTTGGATGAAATACGTTCCAAGTTCCAGATTAGAGAATGTTGCGATACCTTTTACATCTGTTTCTGCAGTTTTGATGATATTGCTCATGTCTTTATCTGCAGAAATATTGAATTTGATGCCTTCCAGTTTCTTATCGGCATCGCTTGAATCAGCTTTCTGAACCTGGATTGTTCCTCTCGCCAGTTCATTATTGATTTTTCCGTCTTCACCGATCTGTACTACATAGTTGGAAACATCTTCTCCATGATATGCAATCTCGAAGTCATATTCATTATCGTTCAATACATACTGTCCGTTAGTAGAAAGTTCTCTGATGTAATATACACCATTAGGAAGATCAAATGTATCAGCAAGTGTTAAATGTCCGTCTTTAGTAATTCCGCTTGTGTACACCAATGTGTCATAAGGAATTGCTACATCGCCTTTGTAATTGTAGATATCTTCTCTTGCAAAGATTCCGAATACGATATCTTTATAAGCATCCGGATTTTTGAAAGTTTCCTGTTCTTCCAATACTTTTGTCATATCGATATCAACCGTTGGACGTTCATTTTTCAAAGTAGAAGTGATGGTCTGGATTTCATTGATCTGATTATCCTTTACCTCGAAATAATGTTTTTCTGTATCCGCAAGATAACCATGAGGAACTTTTGTTTCACGATAATAATATCGCCCTACAGGGAGCTTCTTGCTCAATACTGCATCCCAATCGGATTCTAAAGTCTGAACTTTTTCATCAGCTTTGTAGTAAGTGTGATTGCCGATCGTAATATCTTGTGCAGCATAAATCGTAATCTCTGCACCCAACAGATTTGATTTCTCCCAGATTGGAGAATGAACTGTACCGAATTCTGTCTGTCCTGTATCCGTAGACATGAAGATTTCTCCGGACTTGTTCCATTTTAACTGGCCATATACGAGTTCATCTTTCATGACACCTGCGACTTGTACTTCACCAGTATCTCGTACGGTAAATTCGATCTTTTCTGCAAGGGCGAATCCATATGGAGCTGATGTCTCTTCCCAAACGTATGTCCTTCCGACTTCCAATCCCTTGATGATGTGAGGATCTTTTGTGGATACCCATGTTTCAAATACTTCGCCACGATCATCTTTAGGATATACGATCTGTGTTGCCCCTTCCAATTCCTCATTACTGGAAGCATCCACCTTAGAGAATTCTACTTGTGTGATATCATTCCGGAAGGCAGACTCCAGCTTGATGACTGCTTTATCCTGGCCCTGATATGTCGCATCGAACTCTACAATCTCATCAGATGATGCATATCCGATCGGTGCTTTCAGCTCTTTGGCATAATATTCAGATAACGGTAAATCTACATTGAATGCAGCGATACCATCATCACCGGAATCAGCCCGATAGATGAGCTCATCTGCTTTTACCACGACATTCCCTGCAGCGTCTAGGATATCCGTTTTTGCATATAGACCAAAGAGTGCACCTGAGAGTGGAGTCGAAGTCTCTGCGTCTTCCTTCAGGACAGACAGCTCTACCTTCTGACGCTCATTCGTGAAGCTGGCAGCATCGAATACGATCGAGGTATTCTGATCCTTGTAGGTCAGCTCTACCGTCTGTGATATGCCATTCAACACAAAACCATCCGGTGCTTGTTTCTCAGAAATCTCATATGATCCAAGAGGGAGTTTCTTTGTTGTGGCTTTCCCACCGTCTGTTGTTGTAACTGTATCCACGACAGTTCCTTTTTTATAAAGGATGGTCCCATCATTGGATGGATCCATGATATTTTCTGCCGCTTTGATTTCATACACTGCTCCTGGAATACCGCGTTCTTCGTACTCGAAGTGTTTATTTCCCATCTTGTCGGTTCTGACATTTGTTAGAACCTCACCAAGCTTCTGAACGTTTATCTGTCCCTGTACTGCTTTATCCTTAAACTTAACAGTGATAACAGGTGTCTCACCATCCGGAAGTGTTTCATATGCAGTATCCATAGATACCTTGAATTTCATTGGCTCTGTATTTAATAGATAGCCATCCGGACTTCGTACCTCTTCGATCTGATACTCTTTTGGATCAAGAACATCGCCAGTCATTACGACACCATCTTCATTGGTTTCCCACTCATCTACATAATGAGGGAGTGGGTTCCATTCCCAATAACCTACGTATTCGTTTGTTTCTAGATCTCGAATCTTGAATGTTGCGCCCGGGATCTTGATCGTTTTTCCTGTATCAGCATCCTGCTTGGCGATAGCGATGACTGCTCTGAATTTTTCATCATTGAAGATTCTCCATGGCTGCGGCTCTCTGCTATCTTTGTTGATCACGACCTTGAAATCTGGTACGGCGTAGTGGTCATCCGGAACCTTGGTTTCTCGCACGATATACGTACCGTAAGGAAGTTCATCAGAAACTGCATATCCATTCTTGTCTGTCACTAGGACAGCAGCATTCTGTCCCTTTGCGTTTTTCGCAACTGGCGCTTTTTCCCAGGAACCGTATTTATCGATATCTTTCTGAGCCTTGATCGTAAATTCTACGCCTGCAAGTTTATCTGCTTCACCGGCACCATTATCAGACATCTTGATGATAGAGAATGCCTGCGCCTTGACACGTTCCTTGACCGTTTGTTTTTTCGTTACGACTTCAACGCTTTGTCCTGCGTAGTCGATGGAGATATCATAGGTGGTAGGATCCAATGTGTAACCGGCACTCGGCGTCTTTTCCTGAAGGGTATATTTACCTAAGTAAAGATTACTTACAGACGCTTTTGCATTAGCATCCGTCGTCAGTGTGGCAACCAATGCACCTTTCGCATATTTGACTGATCGATCTGCAGGATCCAGAATATTTTCTTTTGCCTTCAGTTCATATACTGCGCCTTTTAAGGTAGCTTCTCCTTGTGCGGCAGAACCGGTGACGCTGTCTTCCTTTGTGAGCTCTAAGCGGCCGGTCTGTCGCTCATCTTCACCAGTCACAGTGATCTTTTGTTCATTCGTTGCGATCGTAACAGGGTAGGAGGTCTTGTTTAAGATATATCCTGATGGAGCGATGACCTCGCGAACAGTGTAATTTCCGAATCTCAAGTATCCGGATTCTACATAGCCCGTTGCGGTTGTGATGAGACGTTCTAATTCCTGGCCTTTATCATTGTAGATAGCATAGGTAGCACCTGCGACCTGTTTTCCGGAATCAGGGTCGATCTTACGTAGCTGTACCTTACCCTTTATCCAATTATTACGGGCAGTATAGTTCGCCGTCTGATTAGCTTCGACAGTTACTTCACGGATGGTACTATCGAGTACCAGATGACTAGGGACTGCGGTCTCTTGTACAAAGTATATCTGTGGTAACAAGTCATTGACGGTTACAGTGCCATCAGCACCTGTCGTGTAGGTTCCAATAGGGGAGGTCATATCGGAATTCTTGGACACCTTGAAAGAAGTATTTGGTACCACTGTCCCATCTTCATCCTGCTTTGTGATCTTCAAAGAGCCATATTTTTCAACGTTCAAGTTAATGGTGATAGTTACAGGGTCGCCAACTTTTAAAGGATACAACATCTTGAGATGTAGAGGATGAAAATAAAATAGATGTCCCAACACACTCTGCCTTTATTGCTTGAAATTTTACTGTTGCATTTTCTGGGGCATTACTAGAAGCTGTGATCGTCAATTTATTTCCACTTTTTGATATAGTAATACCTTCACTTTTCGATGTGAGCGAATAATTAGAAAATACTTTATTGGTATCTGTCAGTGTGATGGATTCTCCTATTTTGATATTTTCTTCGATTCCGTTGAATGAAGGCTTTTTCTTAAAAAGCGAATCTACCTTATCTTGTATCTGAGCTTTTTTTGAAGTATATCCAGAATAGGAAGTATTATTGATTGTAGCACCAAGAGCTTCCCAAATCATAAATTGTGTAGCTAGATAGTCCTCATCTGTCTTACTAGATAATTGCCAACCTACATAAGCTATATGTTCTATTTTACGAAGTTCACTATGACTGAAATTAGACCTTGTATAGGATGAACCTTCGGTTATCAAAATTCCAGGTTGCACACAGAATGCAATTTCGCCATCTGCATATATATGTTCTGTTTCTGCGCCCCAAACCATATGTCCATCCTTATCTGTCACTTGAAAACTATAAGGAATCCTATTTTTCACGGTGACATTTGCACCAGCAGATTTTACAACTTGAGGGCTCGATATATTTGATACAATCAAAAATAATACTGCAATGTAGTTAAATAGTTTTTTCTTGATATTTTGAAGTATAACATAAATTATTGACTCTCCTTTCTTTGCACAGCCTAAATAGAAAAAGACCGGTATTAACCGATCTTGTTTAAATATAGGATGTTATGTACGACTGTACAGATACGACCTTTCATTTATGTTGGGCGTGACCCCTCTATGGTGGTCTATGCTTAATATAATTCA
>ENA-OQAB01001163-OQAB01001163.1-human-gut-metagenome-genome-assembly--contig:-NODE-1163-length-12800-cov-2.182909_pt1 | contig 12800 bp, 21 predicted proteins | sample MGYA00242490_ERZ504517 | MGnify/ENA primary metagenome ERZ504517 (study PRJEB26092, sample SAMD00036298) | human gut metagenome | host: Homo sapiens | study: EMG produced TPA metagenomics assembly of...
CAAGGCCGGCGGCCCCTGGATTTACGACAACGAGATTGCAGAGATTCTGGGCGAACCCGCCGACGGCGGCATCGTCCGTATCGAGGACTACAACGGCTACCCCCTGGGGGTGGGCTTCCTCAACCGAGCCTCCACCATCGCGGTGCGCGTCCTGTCCCGGGACGCCGGAGCCGTCATCGACCGGGATTTCCTGGAGCGGCGGGTGCGCGCCGCCTGGCAGTACCGCAAGGACACGGTGGACACCTCCTCCTGCCGGGTGATCTTCGGGGAGGCCGATTTCCTCCCCGGCCTGGTGGTGGACAAGTTTGCCGACGTGCTGGTGGTGGAGTCCCTGGCCCTGGGCATCGACCGGCTGAAATCCACCATTCTGTCTCTGCTGGTGGATCTTTTGAAGGAGGACGGCATCTCCGTCCGGGGCATCTACGAGCGAAGCGACGCCAAGGTGCGCCTCAAGGAGGGCATGGAGCGGGTGAAGGGCTTCTTGTCCGACCCCTTCGATCCGGTGGTGGAGATTGTGGAGAACGGCGTCCGCTATCAGGTGGACGTGGCCGAGGGGCAGAAGACCGGCTTCTTCCTGGATCAGAAGTACAACCGGCTGGCCATCCAGCCCCTGGCCCGCGGCGGCCGGGTGCTGGACTGCTTCACCCACACCGGGGCCTTCGCCCTCAACGCCGCCAAGGGCGGCGCGGCGGAGGTGCTGGGGTGGACGCCTCCGAGCTGGGGTGGCCCAGGCCGCCCGGAACGCGGCCCTCAACGGCATGTCCGACCGGGTGCGCTTTGCCTGCCGCGACGTGTTCGAGCTGCTGCCGGAGCTGGAGCGGAAGGGCGAGAAATTTGACCTGGTGATCCTGGACCCGCCCGCCTTCACCAAGTCCCGCGCCTCGGTGAAGAAGGCGGTCACCGGCTACCGGGAGATCAACCTGCGGGGCATCAAGCTGGTGAAAAACGGCGGCTATTTGGCCACCTGGCTCCTGCTCCCACTTCATGACGCCGGAGCTGTTCACCAAGACCATCGGGGAGGCCGCCCGGGACGCCCGCCGCCGCCTGCGGCAGGTGGAGTACCGCACCCAGTCCCCCGACCATCCGGTGCTGTGGGGGGCCGACCAGTCCCTCTACCTGAAGTTCTATATCTTCCAGGTGGTGGACGAGACATAAAGCGAACAGGGCCGCCGCATCCGCGGCGGCCCTGCTGTTTGAGGGAGGAAGCGCCATGCGCATCGCCAATACCGTATCCGACTCCATCGTGGACGGCCCCGGCCTGCGGTTCACCGTCTTCACCCAGGGCTGTCCCCACCGCTGCCCTGGATGCCACAACCCGTGCACCCACGATCCAGCCGGGGGGCGGGAGGTCTCGGTGGCGGAGCTGGCGGCGGAGCTGTCCGGCAATCCGCTGACCGACGGCCTCACCCTCTCCGGCGGGGAGCCCTTCTGCCAGGCGGCGGAGTGCGCCGCCCTGGCCCGCATCGCCCGGGAAAGGGGCTTGAACGTGTGGGCCTATACGGGGTATACTTATGAGAGACTGCTCGCCGAGAGGTGCCGGACGCGCTGGCCCTGCTGGAGCAGGTGGACGTGCTGGTGGACGGGCCCTTTGTGGAGGCGGAGAAGTCCTACGCCGCCCTGTTCCGGGGGAGCGCCAACCAGCGGCTGATCGACGTGCCCAAGTCCCTGGCCGCCGGGGCGGTGGTGCTGTGGGAGCGGCCCGACCCCCTGGCCCACTTCACCCGGCCGGAGTCGTGAGTCCGGGCGGCCACAAGGGCCGCCCCTACAGATGCGGATGACCGCACAGGCCCGGGCGTAGGGGCGGGGCTTGTCCCCGCCCGCCATCTGGAGGCATGGCTGTGTGGCCGACTTGGAGACACGCGGGCCGTCTGACACGCTGTTTCCCCCGAAGCGGCACAAATCCGCGGCGGCCGGGCGGCCACAAGGGCCGCCCCTACAGACACGGATGGCCGCACAGGCCCGGGCGTAGGGGCGGGGCTTGTCCCCGCCCGCCCCGCACCGGCGTGTGGACGGCGGGGGGATGCGAGTGCCGGTCCCTGCGGTGTGCGTGTAGGGGCGGGTGCCTACATCCGCCCGTGTGCAGCCAGCCCCGCGCCGGTGCGCAGGCCCAGCAGAAAGGCGTGGGCGGCGGCAAAGGCCCGAATTGCCTCGATATCAGTCCATAGATCCGGCGTACATTCGTTTTTGACCAGATCGTGATGGTACTCGTCCGCCGCGTCCATGGGCATGGCGTCTATATACGACTGGATATACTGGGTATACAAAAATTGTACAAAGTCCGTCATTTCACCACCTCCAATGTCGTGTTTATTATACACCACTTTAAAAGTTGTGCCAAGGAGGATTTTGCACATATGGAGAAGATATGGATGACGTTTGGCAAACGTCTGAAGGAACTGCGAACCCAGAAGCACAAGACCCAGGTGGAAATGGCAGAACTGCTGGAGTGTACAGACCGTCACTATCAGAGAATGGAGTATGGCTATGTAAACGTACCCTCCCTCACACTGCTTGCTTTGGCGGACTATTTTCACGTGACGACCGATTACCTGCTGGGACGGGAGGATACCCATGACCATCATTGACAAGGAGACCTGGCCCCGCCGGGCCCATTACGACTTTTCACCCCCATGTCCGACCCTTCTACACCCTGACGTTCCCGGTGGACGTGACACCCCTGCGGGCCTGGTGCAAGGGCCGTTCCCTGCCCTTTTACCCGGCCATGGTGTTCGCCGTCACCAAGGCCATGGAGGCGGTGGACGCTTTCCACTACAAGGATCGGGACGGGTGATCGTCCGCCACGACACCCTGGTGCCCAGCTTCACCGACCTGAAGCCGGGCAGCGAGCTGTTCCAGATTGTCACCGTGGAGGCGGCGGAGGATGCGGCGGACTTCTGCCGCCGGGCCAAGGCCCAGGCGGCGGCCCAGACCGAGTTCATCACCTCCGGCCCCTGGGATGGGGATCAGCTCGTCTACTTCACCTGCCTGCCCTGGTTCCCCCTCACGGCCCTGAAGAACGAGAAGGACGTGAACCCCTCCGACTCGGTGCCCCGGGCGGCCTGGGGCCGCTGGGAGGAGAAGGGGAGCCGCACCCGCCTGTTGCTGAGCCTGGAGCTGAACCACCGCCTGCTGGACGGCGTCCATGTGGGCCGGTTTTATGAGGCGCTGAACCGCTGGATGGAGGGGCTATGACCGCGGAGGAGTTTCGCACCCGCTGGACGGGACATGTGCCCAAGGTACAGGACGTGACGGGGGAGTACGCCGTGCTGGTGCCCCTGGTGGAGCGGCCGGAGGGCCTGTGCCTGCTCTATGAGGTGCGGGCCGACACCCTGGGCCGCCAGCCGGGGGAGGTGTGCTTTCCCGGCGGGCGGCTGGAGCCGGGGGAGGACGCGGTCTCCTGCGCCCTGCGGGAGACGTGGGAGGAGCTGGGCATTCCCCGGCCGGCGGTGGAGGTGGTGGCCGAGCTGGACTGGCTGACCCACCAGGGGGGCTTTGTGCTCTATCCCGTCCTGGGGATCGTGGCGCCGGAGGCGGCGGAGCGGCTCCGCCCCGGCCCCGCCGAGGTGAAGGAGACCTTCTTCGTGCCGGTGGACTGGCTGCGGGCCCACCCGCCGGAGGTGTATTCCTACCCGCTGGAGCCCCGGGTGGGGGAGGACTTCCCCTATGACCGCATCGGCTTTCCCCAGGGCTACCGCTGGCGGGGCGGCCGGGTGGAGGTGCCCATCTACGCCTGGGAGGGACGGGCCATCTGGGGCCTGACCGGCCGCATCACCCGCCGCCTGCTGGAGGGTATGCCATGAGAGCGCCGGAGCGGCTGGGGCCCTATGTGTACCGCCAGTCGGACACCTGCTTCCCCCTGGGGGCGACAGCCTGGCCCTGGCCGCCTTTGCCTCGGTGCGGCGGGGGACCGGGTGTGCGATCTGGGCTGCGGGGCGGGGGCGCTGCTCCTGCTGTTAGCCGCCCGGGTTTCCCCACTGGCCCTCTCCGGTGTGGAATACTGCCCGGAGGACGCCGCCCTGGCCCGCCGGAACCTGTCGGAAAACGGCCTGGAGGGGGCGATTTACACCGGAGACCTCCGCGCCGTGTGCAAAACCCTCCCCGCCGGGGGGCCTTCTCCCTGGCGATCTCCAACCCGCCCTACTTCAAGGCGGGGAGCGGCGGCTGCGGCGGGCCCGCCCGGATGGAGGGGGACTGCGCCCTGGAGGACTGGTGCGCCGCCGCCGGGCGGCTGCTGAAAAACGGGGGACGCTTCGCCCTCGTTCACCGGCCGGAGCGTTTGTGCGATCTCTTTGCCGCCCTCCGCTCCGCCGGGCTGGAGCCCAAGCGGCTCCGGCTGCTCCAGCACGGGCCGGATTGCCCGCCCTCCGCCGTCCTGCTGGAGGCGGTGCGGCAGGGCCGGCCGGGGCTGGAGATTCTGCCCACACTACTGTCAAACCGGAGGTAATATACATGGCCGGAACGCTGTATCTGGTACCCACCCCCATCGGCAACCTGGGGGACATCTCCCGGCGCATCGCGGACACCCTGGGGGAGGTGGATTTTATTGCCGCGGAGGATACCCGGGTGACCCTCAAGCTGCTCAACCACCTGGGGCTGAAAAAGCCCATGCTCTCCTATTACCGCCACAACACCGGGGCGGGGGGCGAGGCGGTGCTCAGCCGCCTGCTGGCCGGGGAGAGCTGCGCCCTGGTCACCGACGCGGGCACCCCGGCGGTGTCCGACCCCGGCGAGGAGCTGGTGGCCCTCTGCGCCCAGAATGGGGTGGATGTGGTGGCCATCCCTGGTCCCTGCGCCCTGGTCACCGCCCTGGCGGTGTCCGGCCTGCCCACCGGCCGGTTCACCTTCGAGGGCTTCCTGGCCATGAACAAGAAGAACCGCCGCACCCACCTGGAGGAACTGAAGGGGGAGCGGCGCACCATGATTTTCTATGAGGCGCCCCACAAGCTCTGTGCCACCCTGGACGATCTGGCGGAGGCCTTTGGGCCGGGCCGGCGCATCTCTCTGTGCCGGGAGCTGACCAAGCTCCACGAGGAGGTGCGGCGCACCACCCTTGGGGAGGCTGCGGAGTGGTACGGGGCCAACCCGCCCCGTGGAGAGTTCGTGCTGGTGGTAGAGGGCGCGGCCGGGACGGCGGCGGAGGCCCCCACCCTGGCCGGCGGGCTGGCCCGGGTGGAGGCGCTGCGGGCCGAGGGCCTCTCCCTGCGGGACGCAGTGCGGCAGGCGGCGCGGGAAACAGGCCTGGCTAAAAATGAACTTTACGACCGTGCCGTGGGGAAAACCGGCGGCTGCGAATAAAACTGTGCGGAAAAAAGGACATCCTTATTTAGAAGTATTTGGAATCAAAAATATTACTATTAGTATTAATTTGAAAAACCGCGAAAACACCTGCGGTTTCTGATACGAAAAAAAGGGACAAAAAAGATGAAGAAAACACCTTGCTTTTTCAGAAAAAGCAAGGTGTTTTTACAATATGAAACGAAAAATTATTTTAACTGAAGCTCTCGAATGCAGTTGGGACAGACGTTCTTTACCCTTGAAGTTGATTACATCTTTTGCGTCATCGCAGAAAATGCAGGCGGGTTGATACTTTTTCAGTACAATTGAAGCCCCATCTACGTAAATTTCCAGCGAATCCTTTTCTGCAATGTCCAACGTACGGCGGAGCTCGATGGGGAGCACGATTCGCCCCAGTTCATCCACCTTGCGCACAATGCCCGTCGATTTCATAAGAGTTACTTCCTTTCCCTACGAATTTCCACATATTTCCGTCATTATCTATAAACTGACATTATTATAACATATCGTATTGGATTGTCAATCGAAATCTGGAAATCTTTACGAGGGAAAGCGGGGTTTTTCGACGGGCGGTGGAAAAGCAGTTTACAACAGCCTGGATCGCAGGCATGTTTCCTGCGGACAGCCCGTATAAATGGGGGAAGACGGGGAGGTGTCCGGTATGGCAATGACAGTGATCTGGACCGGGATGGTGGTGGTCTCCATCCTGTGCGGTCTGGCGACAGGAAACGGACCGGCGGTGGCGGCTGCGGCCATGGAGGGGGCGGCCGCGGCGGTGGAGCTGTGCCTGTCCATGGCGGGGGTGCTCTGCCTGTGGATGGGGGTGATGGAGGTGATGCGCCGCTCCGGCCTGTCGGATGGGCTGTCCCGGCTGCTCCGGCCGGTGCTGCGGCGGCTCTACCCGGAGTTTGCGCGGGACCGGGAGGTGATGGACACCATCTCGGCCAACGTGTCGGCCAACCTGCTGGGGCTGGGCAATGCGGCCACTCCCCTGGGCATCCAGGCCGCCCGGCAGATGAGCCGCCGTACTCCCGGACGGGCCTCAGACGCTTTGTGTATGCTGGTGGTGTGCAATACGGCGTCCATCCAGCTCATTCCCACCACGGTGGCCTCGGTGCGCCTGGCCGCGGGGTGCGCGCCCCCTTTGATATCCTGCCCGCGGTGTGGCTGGCCTCGGCCATTTCGGTGTGCACCGGCATCGGGGCGGTCAAGCTCTTCGGCCGGGTGTGGAGGGGGTAGGCATGGAGCTGTTCTTCACCATGCTGGTGCCCCTGATCATTGCCGCGGTGGCCTTGTACGGTATGGCGCGGCGGGTGGATGTGTATGACGCCCTGGTTCAGGGGGCCGGGGAGGGGCTGGGGGTGCTTCTGCGCATTGTGCCGCCCCTGGTGGGCCTGCTCACGGCGGTGTATATGCTCCGCGCCTCCGGGGCGCTGGAGCTGGCGGCCCGGGCGCTGGCCCCGGTGCTCACCGCCCTGGGCATCCCGCCGGAGACCGTGGCACTCCTGCTGGTGCGGCCGGTCAGCGGCTCGGCAGCACTGGGGGTGGGGGCGGAGCTCATCGCCACCTACGGCCCCGATTCCCTGATCGGCCGAACGGCGGCAGTGATGCTGGGTTCCACCGAGACTACCTTCTACACCATCGCGGTCTACTTCGGCGCGGCGGGCATCGTCAAGACCCGCTATGCCGTGCCCGGCAGCCCTCTGCGCCGACCTGGCGGGCTTTATGGCTGCTGCCTGGGCGGTGCGGGTGATCTTCTATTAGGGGCAAGGCAAAGAAACCGCCGCGGACGCTGTCCACGGCGGCTTTTTATGGGCGGTCAGGGCGGCGGAGGAACCCGAACCACAGGTGACGGGTTACATGCTTTTCATAGGGCGGCTCTCCCCCAGGGCGGGATACGAGGTCAGGAGATAGGACGGCCCGTCCGGGGGAAGGACAGAGACTTGGTCACCAGGTCGGTGTGACCGGTGCGGTCGGCGTCGACATAGTGCAGAATCACCCGAGCCCCGTCCAGCCGGTAGTCCAGCGTCAAGGAGGCAGCGTCAGCCCCGGCATCCAGCAGCTCCGCGCCGGGCGGAAGGAGGGCGGCCAGCTCCGGGGGGAAGCGCCTCCGGCAGGAAGGACGTGTAGCCGCCGTCTGCTGCGGCCGCCTGGACGGCCGCGAGCTGAAACACCGTGTCCGATTGAGCCAGCTCCTCATCGGTGAGCGCCAACTGGGGACACTCCCGGAGAATCTGCGCTCCGTCGGTGCTCACCATCACAGAACGCTGCGTGTGGGAGAGGGACTCCAAACAGAGCCAGACAGCAATCAGCGCCGCCAGCACGGCCGACAGGATCAGCAGGAACTTGCGCCGGGGCCTTGGGAAAGCGCTCATACGTACCCTCCTTTCACCGGGGGAGCGGGCGTAGGGCTACAGGGTGAAATCCTCGTCCTTCAGCCTGCTGAAGTCGGGTGCCACCGGCGGCGGCGGCACCCGCTTGAGGGGGTCGTACTTGAAGGAGCGGCAGCTCCCGCCGGGGGCGACTACACCCTGTTTGGTACAGAGGATTTTCTCCTCGTCCAGTGGGGTGCCCCGCTGACAGTAGGTGCACCTGGGCTCGATATTCTTCTGAAACAGCATGGAGCTCCCTCCCTCTCTCATAACATCTCATTATAACACGCTCCGATGCCTCTTGCCAAGGCTTTTTCGCGCTGCGGCGGCTGCCACAAAGAGGAAAAAGAGGAAGAGCACCCAGGCGCAGACCAGAGAGATGACCAGTGTGCGGTGGAAATCCATGCCCGCAATGCCAGCCACCTGGTCGGCCAGGTAATCGGAGACCGGCGCCTCCAGCGGAAAGAGGCGGACCAGGACGGCGATGAACAGGGCGGACAGGCCGCCGTGGAGCAGCTTGCCTACCAGATAGGTGCCTACGGACAGGCCGCTGCCCCCGATGAAGGAGAGCACCTGACAGTGGACGGAGATGCCGGCCCACCCCAGCATGAAGGCGGCCAGAATAAGCTTGCCGCTGAGAGTGCCGTCGCCGGAGAGAGTCCACACACCGGAGGAGATCTCCAGCGCTCCGGTAAGCAGACGTTGGGCCCACTCCGGGGTGAGGCCGAAGGGGGCGAGCACCGTCCCCAGCACCTGGGCCAGCCCGGGCAGGAAGCCGGAGCGGATAAGGAGCTGAATCACCACGGTGAAAAAGACCACAAAGGCGCAGATGTTCAGCGTGGACAGAAAGGAGGTTTTTTGATGGAGCCGGTAAAGGCTGTTGTGAAGCGCTGGGCGTGGAACTGGGGCCGGGGCTGCCGCTCCTCCCGCCGGGCGGTTGGGCCGGCCTTGTAAAAACGGAAGAGAATGCCGATGCAGATGGAGGCGGCCGCGTGGGCCAGATAGAGCAGCACTCCCACCCGGCTGCTGGCGAACACCCCAGCCCCCACCACGCCCAGAATGAAGGCGGGACCGGAGTTGTTGCAGAAGGCCAGCAGGCGCTCGGCCTCCGTCTTGGTGCACATGCCGTTCTCGTAGAGGCTGATGGCCGTCTTGGCTCCCACCGGGTAGCCGCCGATGAAGCCCAGGGCGAAAGCGGAGGCGCAGGCCCCGCTGACGTGGAACAGGGGGCGCATCAGTCCCTCCAGCAGACGTCCCAGGTATCCCGCCAGCCCCAGTTCCACCACCAGGGAGGAGAGCACGAAGAAGGGGAACAGGGAGGGAATTATGACGTTGTAGCACAGGGCCAGGCCGCTTTTGGCCGCCTCCATGGAGGGCTGGGGATAGAGCATCAGGGCCAGGGTGGCGCACAGCAGGGCCAGACCCAGGAGCAGGTCGCGCACCCTCTCTTTGGACAACAGCCTGGACATAGGCTTCACCTCCGTCCTAAATGGGTATGCGCCGGAGGGGAAAAGGTTGCCTGTCCGGAGAAATTTGACAGGGCGGGGAAGGCGTGCTATGCTGAGGTATCCAAGTCAACGCCAGAGATCAGAAAGGGAGGGATGCCGATGGGCATACAGCATTGGAAGCAGGACGGGATCCCGGTGGCGGAGCTGACCGGGCCGGAGAAGCGCATTGTGGATGCGCCGTCGGCCCTGGAGCTGGCCATGACGGCGCGCCATGAGGCCGGGGCCTCCGCCCTGCTGGTGGACAAGGCGGCGGTGGCCGAGGACTTTTTCATCCTCAGCACCGGCCTGGCGGGGAGATTTTGGAGAAATTCATCCAGTACCGGATCAAAATGGCCGTCTACGGAGACTTTTCCTGCTATACTAGCAAGCCTCTGCGGGATTTTATCTATGAGTCCAACCACGGGAGCGACTTTTTCTTTGTCCCCGAGCGGGAAGAGGCGCTTCGGCTGCTGCTGCGGACGGCTGGAAGGGAGTGAGGAAGGATGACCGAGGAGGAACGTATCTTCCGGGGGGAGTTGTTTGCCTCAGAGGAGCCGGAGCTGGTGGAGAAGAAGCGGAGAGCCCACCGGCTCAGCCAGAAGTATAATGAGACGTTTGAGGACGATGCAGAGGTGCGGGAGGCGATTCTCCGGGAGCTGCTGGGGGAGCTGGGGGAAGGCGTGTGTATGCTGGGGCCGGTGCGCTTTCACTACGGCTGCCACACCCGGGTGGGAAACCATTGCTTCATGAACTTCAACTTCACCGTCCAGGACGACGCCCTTGTGACCATCGGCGACCACTGCAACTTCGGACCCAACGTGACGATCGTGACGCCCATGCACCCCATGCTGCCCGACGAGCGCCGGGGGATGGTGTGCGACGATGGGGTGGAGCGGTTTTTGTGCTATGCCAAGCCCGTGACCATCGGACACGACTGCTGGTTCGGGGCAAACGTGGTGGTCTGCCCCGGCGTGACCATCGGGGAGAACTGCGTCATCGGAGCGGGGAGCGTAGTGACCCGGGACATCCCTGCGGGCTCCTTTGCCGCCGGCAATCCGGCCCGGGTCATCCCGCCCGATTACGGCGGCGGATACCGTCCGCGGCCGCTTCCCCCGGCATCCGGGGGGAATAAAAACCGAGGGCCTGGACAACTCGTCCAGGCCCTCGCAGTCTATCGAAAAAGTCTTTTCGACAGACTGCTGAACTTTTTGAACCCAAAAAGGGTTCAAAAAGTTGGTTGATCCAACGCAAAAGGGAACCCTGACGGTTCCCTTTCACACTATCCTTCCCTCCGAATCCTCCAATAGGAGGGTGTATAGACAGCCTCAGAGGCCCGACCAACGCGTCCAGGCCCTCCGGCTATTTGGTCTGAAAAATCTCCTGGAACAGGGTGTAGTCCTGCTCCAGCTTGGGCAATAATGGGTAAGAGCCCCGGTGGAGCACCCAGTCGATGACCACGCCGCGGAAGTGGCGGAAAAAGAAATCGGCCGTCCACTCTACCGACCAGCCGGGCAGAAGGGCGCCCTCCTCCTCCGCCTGGCGCAGGCAGTCGAGCATGGCGCGCAGCGTGTAGCGGGTGGGATCCATGGAGGATGCGTCGTCAGGGGCGTCCAGCCGCCGCTGGTAATAGCGGGCCACCAGCTCCCAGCCCTGGGCCTCAATGAAGGAGGCGTAGGTGGAGAGAATCAGCCAAAGCCGCTGGGGCGGGGCGTCAGTCTCGTGGCCGGACAGGGCCTCCTCCATGTGCCGGTCCAGGGGGGAAAAGCCACGGGAGAGCAGGTCCTCCTTGGAACGGAAGTGGTGGTAAAAGGCGCCGGTGGTAATGCCCGCCCGCTGGCAGATATCCCGGACGGAAACCTTGTCAAAGCTGTTTTCACGGGCCAGCTCCATGGCGGCCTGGAGAATGGCCTGCTCGGTCTGCTGCGCCTGCTCCTTCCGGCGCTGGCGGTAGTCCATGGATTGTCCCTCCTTCCCCTTGACACGGCTGGTATTCAGCCGCTATAATAGTGACATAACGATGTTATGCGGGTTTTGCCACTCTGATTATAGAATAGGATGATTGCCTTGTCAAATCCGGAAAAGATTGCGCTGCTCACCGACTCCACGGCGGATCTGCCCGCCCCGATGCGGGAGGGTAAGCCCATCTATGTGGTGCCGCTGAAAATCCGCTGTGAGGACGGCGAGTACTCCGACGGGGTGGACATCACCGCCGAGGGGGTATATGAGCGGCTCCACCGGGGAGAGCTGCCCCGCACCTCGCTGCCCGAGGGCGGCGTGGTCAGCGACACGCTGGATCAGATCCGTGCCGACGGGTATGAGAGGGTGATCGCCGTCATGCTCTCCTCCGGCCTGTCCGGCACCTACAACATGGTGCGCCTCCAGGCCGGACAGCGGGACGATCTGGAGATCGCCGTCTTTGACTCCAGGAGCGGTTCTCTGGGCATCGGCATCATGGTGCTCCAGCTGTGGGAGGAAATTGTGGCCGGGGCCTCCTGGGAGACCCTGGTGCGCGAGCGGGCGCCCCATCTGGTGGCAAACACCTTCCCCTTTCTTCTCGGTGGACACCCTGGAGTACCTGCGCCGGGGCGGCCGCATCGGCCGCATCACCGCCCTGGCGGGCGACCATGCTGTCCATCAAGCCCATTATCACCTTCTCGGACGACGGCCAGCTCCAGAGCATCGCCAAGGTGCGGGGCCGCAGACAGGTGCAGGACAAGATCCTGGAGCTGCTCAGGGCCCGGTTCCAATCCGGCAGACGGTACAACCTGGCCGTGGCCAACGGCGGCGCGCCGGAGGAGATGGCGGAGTTTGCGGCCCGGCTGAAGGCCGAGTTTCCCAACTACGAGCAGTTTTTGGGAGGGGGTCATGGACGCCACCCTCAGCGTCTATATCGGCGACGGCGTTATCGGCGGCGGCATCCAGTTCCTGGACTGAAGTAAAACTTCCCCCGGCAATGCCGGGGAGTTTTGTGTTTAGTCCACCACGCGCAGCTCCTTGGAGGCGTGGTTGAGCACCTCGCAGCCGTCCTCGGTGACCAGCACCAGATCCTCAATGCGCACGCCCAGCTTGCCCGGCAGGTAGATGCCCGGCTCCACGGAGAAGACCATCCCCGGTTCGGCGACGGCGGGGCTGGAGGCGCTGTTGTCCGGCGGCTCGTGGCAGTCCAGGCCGCAGCCGTGGCCCAGCCGGTGGGTGAAGAAGGGGCCGTAGCCCGCGTCTTCGATGAGCTTCCGGGCCGCCCGGTCGATGTCCTTCATCGGGATGCCGGGGCGGATGACGGCTTCGGCCGCCAGATTGGCGGCCTTGACGGTCTCATATACCCGCCGGCCCTCGTCGCTCACCGAGCGGAAAAACACCGTGCGGGTCATGTCGCACCAGTAGCGCCGGATGGGGATGAAAATGTCCAGGACCACGCTGTCCCCGTCCCGGAGCACCGTCCCGTTGGGGCGTGGTGGGGATCGGCGCCGTTGGGGCCGAAGCAGACCAACTGCCCCTCGCCGGAGCGGTCGGCGCCGTGCTGCCGGTAGAGGCCCTCCACATAGGCGGCCAGCTCACTCTCCACCGCGCCGGCCTTCACGGCGGCGATGGCCGCCTCCACCACCTGATCGTTGATCTGGGAGGCGCGGCGCATGGCGGAGATCTCGTC
>ENA-OQAB01001164-OQAB01001164.1-human-gut-metagenome-genome-assembly--contig:-NODE-1164-length-12791-cov-2.527953_pt1 | contig 12791 bp, 13 predicted proteins | sample MGYA00242490_ERZ504517 | MGnify/ENA primary metagenome ERZ504517 (study PRJEB26092, sample SAMD00036298) | human gut metagenome | host: Homo sapiens | study: EMG produced TPA metagenomics assembly of...
CGCTATATCAGCTACATTTCGCCTTCGGTCAACAGTTCCGGGCAGGCCATCTTCGGTGCCAACAACACGCCGACGACCGTTTACGGTATCAGCCCCGAATACCTGGACATTCGGCGCTACAAAGTCGATGGACGGGGACATCTTCTCGGAACAGGACGTCAAGACCGCCGCCAAGGTATGTCTGGTGGGCAAATCGGTCGTGGACGAGCTTTTTCCGGACGGAGAAAGTCCTGTGGGCAAAGTGATCCGTTTCGGAAAGATTCCGCTACGCATCGTCGGCGTACTCGAGAGCAAGGGTTATAACAGTATGGGTATGGACCAGGACGACCTGATTCTGGCCCCCTACACCACAGTTCAGAAGCGAATCCTCGCCATCACCCACCTGCAATCGATCACCTGCTCGGCATTGAGCGAAGAATATACCGACCAGGCCATCGAGGAGATCACGCAAATCCTGCGGACCAACCACAAGCTCAAGGCGACCGACGAAGACGACTTCACGATCCGCTCCCAGCAGGAGCTTTCGTCGATGCTCACTTCGACGACCGACATGATGACCCTGCTGCTGGCGGCCGTGGCGGGCATTTCGCTGCTCGTGGGCGGCATCGGCATCATGAACATCATGTATGTCTCGGTGACCGAACGCACCCGGGAAATCGGCCTGCGCATGAGTATCGGAGCCAAAGGGCGCGATATTCTGGCGCAGTTCCTGATCGAATCGATCCTGATCAGCGTCACGGGCGGCGTGATCGGCATCCTCGTCGGCGTGGGCGCCGCCGTACTCGTCAATATCTTCGCGGCATTCCCGATCTATATCCAGCCCTGGAGCGTTTTCCTTTCGTTCGCCGTCTGCACCCTTACAGGCATCTTCTTCGGATGGTACCCGGCCCAGAAAGCCGCGATGCTCAACCCCATCGACGCACTGCGCTACGAATAACCGCTTTTCAGGATAAGATACCGACCCTATTTTTTCGGAAAACCGGCCGAATCCGAAACAGCCGTCGCCATACAGAAAAAGAAGCATGAAATACCCGGATAATTCCTATATTTGCAACAGGATGACATCCCTGCAATCCAGACATACGGGCTTCTGGCTCCACCTGGCGGCCTGGAGCGTGGTTTTCGGCCTTCCCCTCTTCGTACCGGGCGGCCGCGAACCCGTTATGAACATGCAGGAATACGTGCGGTTTCTGGTGGTTCCCCTCTCCTTCATGGCAGTATTTTACGTGAACTACCTCCTGCTGATCGACCGCTACCTTTTCACGCGGCATGTGGGGCGATTCCTGCTCGCTAATGCGCTGCTCGTGGCCGGAGTCATGCTACTCGTACACCTTTTCTTCCGCTTCGGAATACCGCCGCGCCCCCACCATCCGCCGATGGAGCGTCCGTGGCAGGATACGATGTTCTTCTTCCTGCGCAATGCCATGCTCTACCTGCTGGTAGTCGGAGTGAGCGTCGCCATCCGGATGACGGGACAGTGGTACCGGGCCGAAAACATCCGCAAGGACTTGGAGCGCAGCCGCTCCGAAGCGGAGCTGCAAAACCTCAAGAGCCAGCTCAACCCCCATTTCCTATTCAACACGCTCAACAACATCTATTCGCTCATCCAGCTCGATCCCGACCGGGCCCAGCAAACGGTGCACGACCTGAGCCGCCTGCTGCGGTACGTACTCTACGACAGCAGCCGGCCGACGGTACCTCTCAAGGCCGAAATGGACTTCCTGGGCAATTACATCGAGCTGATGCGCATCCGCCTGCCGCGCCATGTGCGGCTCGATGTTTCGCTGCCCGAAAATCCGTCGCATACCCTCGTGGCGCCGCTGCTCTTCATCTCGCTGGTCGAAAACGCTTTCAAGCACGGCGTAAGCAACGACCGCCCTTCGTTCATCGACATCGACATCCGGGAAGAGGAAGGAGTACTCGCCTGCCGGATCGAGAACAGCTTCTTCCCCAAATCGGAGGCCGACCGCAGCGGCTCGGGCATCGGGCTTGCGAACCTTTGCCGGCGGCTCGAAATGATCTATCCCGGGCGTTACGAAATGAAATACGGACAACACGGCGACACGTACGAAACCCTGCTCCGCATTAACCTGACCGACCGATGAAACTGACCTGCGCCATTATCGACGACGAGCCGCTGGCGGTCGAACTGCTCGAAAGCTACGTGCGGAAAACCCCCTTTCTGGAATTGAAGGGAGCTTACAACGGAGGCATCACGGCACTCGAGGCCCTGAAAACCGAACCGGTGGACCTGCTTTTCTGCGATATCCAGATGCCGGAACTCAGCGGCATGGAGCTCTCGCGGATGCTCCCGACCCGGACCCGGGTCGTCTTCACGACGGCTTTCGACCGATACGCCGTCGAAGGATTCCGCGTGGGTGCGGTGGACTACCTGCTCAAGCCGATCAGCTATGCCGACTTCCTGACGGCCGCCAACAAAGCCTTCGAATGGTTCGAACTCAAGCGCCGCAGCGTCGGCAAACCATCGCCTGCAGAAGCTGGGCCCGGAAGCATCTTCGTCAAGACCGAATACCGGCTTCGGCAGATCGAATTAGATAAAATCCTCTACATCGAAGGACTCAAGGACTACGTAAAGATTTACGTCGAAGACGAACCCCGCCCCGTGCTGTCGCTCATAAGCCTCAAGACGTTGGAAGAACAACTACCCGCCGAACGTTTCGTCCGGGTACACCGCTCCTACATCGTCCAACCCTCCAAAATCCGAATCATCGAGCGGGGCCGGATCGTCTTCGGCAAAACGTACATCCCCGTTTCAGACGGCTACAAGGAGGCTTTTTACGCATTTCTGGAAGCCCGCTCCCTAATGCCCAAAAGCGATAAATAAGCCTACCTCCACCCACGAAAAAAGGTCATCGTTTCCGCGATGACCTTTTCCGTACCGATCCCTTCGGATCAGCGCCGCCCGATATCTTCGTAAGTGGTCTGCAACATCGCCTTGCCCCACTCCAACCTTTCGGACTGCGGGCCGGTTTGAGAAAGCACCGTTTCGCCCGTATTGTCATAGACCGTTTCGCCGTCGGCGTCGATCACGCCGAACCCGTCGCTGAAACAGTAGTAACCAAACTTATGGGGCGGAGTCGCTCCGAAAATATTCTTGCTGTAATCGAATTCGTCGTGCGGAAGGCCCATCTGCGCCAGAAGCGTAGCGCAAATGTCGATTTGCGAGGCATACGTATCTACTGTTCGGGAGGCGGTCGCAAGTGCGCCTCCGAGCCAAATCATCGGAATCCGGTGTCGCAGCGGAGCGTTGTAGGCCAGATCGTACGGATAGGGGTAGCCGTGATCGGCGACCAGCACCACTAATAAATTGTCCCACACGGGCGACTCCCGCAGCCGGTCGATCAGACGTCCGATCTGTGCATCGGAGAAGGCCATGGCATTCAACAGCTTGTCATCGAATTTTGCGAACGGCACCTCGAACGGCTCATGGCTCGAAAGGGTCAGCAGACCCGCCAGAAACGGTTGTTCCTCCTCTGCCCAAGCGCTTTCCACCTCGTCCCCGCAAAAGATCGACCACCACGTCAGTCGGCATAGCCCCATTTCGAAGTCGGGGCGTCGAGCTGCATATCCTTCTGCCAGATCAGCTCCTCCCAGCCGGTCGAATACATGAACGAAGCCTGGTTGGTGAAGTTCAGGTCGCCGCCGTACATGAATACCGAACGATAACCTTCCCGGCCGAGAGAACGGGCCAGCGAAGGCAGCGTGGCGCTTTTTCGCGGCAGCTTCATGATCGACATGGTCGTTTGGGCCGGAAATCCGCACAGGACGGCCACCTGTCCCCGGTCGGTACGGAACGAATTGGCGAAGAAGTTTTCGAACCAGACACCCTCCCGCTTGAAACGCTGCATGTTGGGCATCACAGGCTCGCCGTTCACCGTTTCGTCCATGATCGTTCGGCCGAAGCTCTCCAGCAGGATCAGTACGACGTTCGGCCGGTCGCTGCGCAGCAGTCGGGGCGTACCGGCATCGGCCCCGGGACGGTTGCCCCGCAACTCTTCGAAAAGAGTCTTCCGCCGCTCCTCTTCGAAGAACGGATAAGCCTCGGCATAGTTCTCATTGTCCCCGACCGAGGAGAGAAACGAAAAAACGGGGTTCGTCGCAGCGTGGTTCAGGAACATGTTCGAGCTGAAATAGACCTTGCTGACATTCGCCGTGGCGACCGTCACGCCACCCCGGATCGCCAGAAAAGTCAAGCCGCCGATCAGCAGCGCCGCAACCGTCGGGACGACCCGGCCCCGCAGGGGAACGGGTTCGACCCGGAAAAGCCGTAAAATCCACCGGTAACTCCAGATCATCGCCCCGGCATAGACCAGCATGATTAAAATCTGCCGCAGAACTTCGCCCCAACTGGCACTCGCAAGCGCCTCCCCAGGATCGGAAAGGTAGATCAGCACCGAACCGTCGAGCCGAAAGCCCCAATAGCCGTACAGGTTGAGATCGACGGCGAAGATCGCGGCCGTCACCAGTGCGATCAGCGAAAAATAGACCGTCAGAACGATCCGCCACACCCGCTGCGAAAGGGGAATCCAGAACGATGCCAGCACGACAAGTACCGGAAAAGCGGTGACGTAACCCGCCACCGTGCAATCGAGCGAGAGTCCGTGCCAAAGAACTCCGAGCCACTCCCCGAAAGAGGCCTCTGCTGCCCGGGCATGGTAGAAAAGCAGGAAAGCCGGCTTCTGCAACAGCATCCAACCTACTGTCGTACAGAAAACGGCCCCCAGAAACAACAGGCGTCGCACGTCAGATCTTCTCACCATAAGCCAGATCGCCCGCATCGCCGATACCCGGCACGATATAAGCCCGCGAAGTCAATTCCTCGTCCACCGCAGCACACCAGATCGTGGTCGTGCGCTTGGGCATATTCTTCTCCACATATTCGACCCCCTGTTCGCTGGCGATAACCGCCGCGACATGGGTATGCGCGGGCTGCCCGCCCCGTTCGCACAGCGCATTGTAGGCCAGCACGAGGGAAGAACCGGTAGCCAGCATGGGATCGACCAGCAGCAAAGTCTTGCCCTCCAGCTCGCCACACGAGATGTATTCGACCTTGACGGTAAACTTGCCGTCCTTGGTACTCTTGCGATAAGCCGAAACGAAAGCGTTCTGCGCGTCGTCGAAGTAGTTCAGGAATCCCTGATGGAAAGGAAGTCCCGCACGAAGGATCGTAGCGATCACGACCTGGTCGGAGATCATCGCTACCGAAGCCTCGCCCAGCGGAGTTCGACCACTTTCACCGCATACTCGAACGTTTTCGATATTTCATAGGCCATGACCTCTCCAGATACGCTTCAGATTACGGCGGAAACGCATCGAATCCTTCTGAATCGACTTGTCGCGGATTTCGGCGACAAACTTGTTGAGAATGGTGTTCTGACTGTTGAGAATGTGCAACATAAGGTTGTATTTATTTAACTTTTGTTTCAGGTCAATAGAGGAAGTTGTTGAATGGATAGCGGCCCGAATGGATTTCACGGACCATGCCGTACAGATCCGAACGCAGCTTCTCGATATTGATCTTCTCGACTGCCGAAATAAAGATGCAGGGCGTATTGGCCCGGGCGATCCAGCTCTGTTTCAGGTCTTCGAGCGAACGATTTTCACGTGTGGAAGGCGTCAGGTCGTCAGGCTCCTTCTCCACATAAGTATAAGCGTCCACCTTGTTGAAAACCAGATAAACCGGTTTATCCCCGGCACCGATATCCTGTAACGTCTGCTTCACCACGGCGATCTGGTCCTCGAACTGCGGATGCGAAATATCGACCACGTGCAGCAACAGGTCGGCTTCACGCACCTCGTCGAGGGTCGATTTGAACGACTCGATCAGTTCGGTCGGCAATTTGCGGATGAAACCCACGGTATCCGACAGCAGGAAAGGCAGGTTGTCGAAAACCACCTTTCGCACCGTCGTATCGAGCGTGGCGAAGAGTTTGTTTTCGGCGAACACCTCGCTTTTCGAAATCAGGTTCATCAGGGTCGATTTGCCGACGTTGGTATAACCCACCAACGCCACACGCACCATCGAACCCCGGTTCGATCGCTGGACAGCCATCTGACGGTCGATCTTTTGCAGATCCTCCTTGAGTTTGCTGATCCGGTTGCGGATGATTCGACGGTCCGTTTCGATCTCGCGCTCGCCGGCACCGCCGCGCGTTCCCGTGCCGCCCCGCTGCCGCTCCAGGTGCGTCCACATACCCGACAGACGCGGGAGCATATACTGGTAATTGGCCAACTGCACCTGGGTCTTGGCAGTAGGCCGTCTGCGCCCCGCGACATGAAAATATCGAGAATCAGACGCGTGCGGTCGAGAATCCGGCAGGGCATGGCCGCCTCGATGTTGCGCGTCTGCGACGGAGAGAGTTCGTCGTCGAAAATCGCCACGTCGATCTCCTCCTCCTTGCAATAGGCAGCGATCTCCTCCAGTTTCCCCGGACCGACATAAATACGGGCCGACGGCTGCGGAAGGCGCTGCGTAAAACGACGGACACCTACGATACCGGCCGTTTCAGCCAAAAATTCCAATTCGGCGAGGTACTCTTCCGCCTGACGCGGATCCTGTTGATCCCGGATGACCGCGACCAGTACGGCCCGTTCGAACCCGGCCCCGGAAGCGGGTCGATCGTTCTTCGTTACAATCTCTTTATTCTTATTCTGTTCCAATCTGCCATACGATTTCTGCACGACTATGCGCCTTCGGAAAGACACATCTTCCTGCACGGTGAAAATAAGGGTATCCCGGCTTCACGCAGGATACCCTTATCAAATGTTTCAAACAAACCTTAATCCGAAATACGGAAATCGATCGGAATGACGAACTTCTGACGAACCGACTTGTTACGCTGCTTGGCGGCGGTCCATTTCGGAGAAGATTTGATAATACGTACCGCCTCGTCCGACAAGGTCCTGTCGGGGGTTCTCAACACCTCGATATTGGATACGGAACCGTCCGTATTCACCACGAACGAGATGGTTACCTTACCCTGGATGCCGTTTTTCCTGAGCGATCGCGGGTATTTCACACGCTGCTGCACCCAGTTGCGGAAAGTACCTTCGTCGCCGCCCATGAAAGACGCTTTCTCCTCCACGACGATGAAAATCTCCTCTTCGAAGACCTCCTCGGTCTGAACGGGAGCCACCTCGATCGCCTGGTTCACATCAAACTCCGCAAAATCGATCTCCGTTTCGATCTTGGTATCGTTGGTTACGACTTCCAGCATGTCGCTCACGACGGCCATATCGACTTTCTTGGGAGCTTCGGGCGGCTTCTGGTCCTCGCGGGTAACCTCGACAATTTCCACTTCGACGGGAGCATAGCCAAGATCGACTTTCTCGATACGATGTTCCTTCGGAGTCACGGCGAATGCACCAATAACAAGTACCAACGCCACGACCAAACCGATTTTCAAGGAAAAGACCCCGTTTGTTCTCCAGGTCGGCTTTCGGTGATTTCTTAATTTCCATTATTGTTCCTGTTTATTGTTATCCTTTCAAGTGACCCGAAGGCACACTAACTACCGACAAATATAGGGATAAAAAATCAAAAACAGCGCTTTCGGTCTGAAAAATCTTTATTTTTGACTAATTTTGTTCCCGAAAACTCCCTCACGACCGCTTTCCATGCCCCGACACGAATATCTTTACGGACAAACCCTGCCCCAATTGGAAGCTCTCTGCAACCGGTTGGAGATGCCCCGTTTCGCGGCGAAACAGATCGCACGCTGGCTTTACGACAAGCACGCGACAACGATCGAGGCGATGAGCGATCTATCCGCCCGGCACCGGGCCCTGCTCGCCGAAACGTACGAAGTCGGACTCACCGCTCCCGAAAAAGTCAGCATTTCGACCGACGGCACGAAAAAATACCTCTATCGTACCTCGCAGAACCATTTCATCGAATCGGCCTACATCCCCGACGGTGACCGGGCGACGCTCTGCATCTCGTCGCAGGCGGGCTGCCGTATGGGCTGCCGTTTCTGCGCAACTGGACGACAGGGGCTCCAGCACTCCCTTTCGACGAACGAAATCCTCAACCAGATCGAGTCGCTGCCCGAACGGGAACGGCTCACCAACGTCGTTTTCATGGGCATGGGCGAACCGCTCGACAACCTGGACAGTCTGCTGCCGGCGCTCGAAGTCCTCACTTCGGCGTGGGGATTCGGCTGGTCGCCCACACGAATCACGGTTTCGACCGCCGGTGTAGCCTCCCGGCTCGAACGATTTCTGGAGGCGACCCAGGTGCATCTGGCCGTGAGCCTGCACAACCCCTTTCCGCACGAACGGGCCGAAATCATGCCCATAGAGAAGGCATGGCCGATCCGCGAAGTCGTGGAAATCCTGCGCCGATACGATTTCACGCACCAGCGGCGGGTATCGTTCGAATACATCGTCATGAGCGGCCTGAACGACTCTCCGCGTCACATCCGCGAGCTATGCCGCCTGCTGGACGGCATCAAGTGCCGGATCAACCTGATCCGTTTCCATAAAATTCCCGGATCGCCTTATTTCTCCCCCGACGACCGGGCCATGATCGCGTTCCGTGATGCTCTGACCGCCAAAGGCATACACACGACCATCCGCACCTCTCGCGGCGAAGATATCCAAGCGGCCTGCGGCCTGTTGAGTACGGCGCAGAACGAGGCGGCACAATTTTAGCAGCACCCGTTTCGTTATTCTTAATAAAATACGAAAATGAAAAAAATTCTTTTTACCCTTTTACTCGTGCTGGGCATCAGCGCCGCAGCCGACGCGCAGGTACGGTTCCTGGACTCTTCGACCGATGCGGTCCGCAAAGAGGCCATCGCTCAAGACAAATTGGTTTTCATCGATTTATACGCCACCTGGTGCGGCCCCTGCAAGGCGATGGAGCGCGACGTCTTCTCGAAAAAGGAGGTGGGCGACTTTATGGACGAATATTTCGTCGCGGCCAAGTACGACATCGACAAACCGACCGGGAAAGCCCTGGCAGGCAAACACGGCATACGGTCGATCCCGACCTACCTCGTATTCAATACCGAGGGCGACCTGCTGGGCAAGATAACAGGATCCATGCCGGCCGAAGAGTTTACCGCCGCCCTTCGGAAGATCATCGCCGAAACCGGGAAGAAATAGCGACCGGCGGATGTAATAAAGAACGGAAACGATTCCTGTATGAGGATCGTTTCCGTTCTCCTTTTCCTTCGTGCTCTGAATACGACTTGACATCAGATTATTCTGTTTCATGTCCCGAAATTTTGCTTGCAACGGACGTTGCGCCGCTGTTCCCGGCGACAGGTACAGTCAAGTTTCCTCGGAGATAATTTCCCCATACAGACAACCCCCGGCAGCAATTAATATTACCTGAAGTTACCTGTTCCCGCCGGTCCGATTGATCGGGCTACAGTATAAGGTCGGCTATAGTCCCGTTTTCGGCGGATAGTCGATCGAAGTCGATTTTGTACGTCCGTCGGTGGTGGTCATCGTGAGCGTCAATCGGTGATGTTGCTCCGACGCAGGCTCGGCAAGCGGTTCGATTTCGATCGGCCGCAAATTCTTCCGGCCGTCCCACGGATTCTTCGGATTGAAAGGGATCATCTGCAAATGTTCCGGCCCGATCCGATCCATCCTCTCGCGGCAAAGAAGCGGGGCCCCGTATTCATCCCTCTGTTTCCAACTCCGCACCGATACCCGGAACAGGTCGTCGAGCGGTTTGCCGGCCGGATGCTCCTCATCCCAGTCGGCATCGCTCGTGATATGCATCGAAGTGAAATTATCGGCAAGGGCAATCTGATCGCCGAAATACAGACCGGGAGGCGTGCCGCCCTCGTACGCACCGATTTCATTCCCCGTTTCTTTTTGCGATTTCGAGATATTTCGCCTTGTTTCGGGAGTCCAGAACTCTTGCCGGCCAAGATTGTATTTCTCCATATCCGGATTATAATACTCTTCGGTGTCGGCCCAGTCTATGTAAAGCGTATTCGATTTGCCGTCCGTCGCAGCGGTCCGGGGAATATAGTCCAGCTTCATATCTCCTTCCACGTAACGGGCTATCAAATAAGTAGGTCCGATGACAGGTCCTCCGATCGGCTCTTCCATTTTCCGAACATCCGCATAAAAACGGCAGCAACAATAGCAATAAACTCTTTTTCATGGCTCTTCTATCTTGTTAAATCGTACGTGACTGCACGCAGGTTATTCTTTCGCATTGACCTGCGGCCGGCAAGTGAGCGAGGCGGTCTTGACCTCCCCCTCGACGGTGGTCCATTCGACAGTGAGCGTGTGAATGGGATCAATGGTCGGGGTCTTTGTGAAATAGATAATCACATAGTCACGTATCATCTGCATATCGTCGGCTTTCAAATCCTCGACGAGCATCTGTACATTGTTGCCGCCCCCTGTTTCGTATCCGCTACGGATATAATCGGCGTAGGACCAAAATTCGGCCCACAGGATATCGTCCAGCAATGTCCCCGCCGGATGCTCTTCATCCCAGTCGGCATTGCTGGTAATATGCATTGTCTGAAAATTATCGGCAAAAGCAGAGGGGTACTCCCAAAACTCGAGCCAGCGGTTATAACCGACGTCCCCGTTGCGAATCGCCAGGCGTTCGAACTCCTGAGGGTCGCTTTCGGGGGAAATCCACTCGCAATCGGTCAATTCTATCCAAAAATTGCGTGATGGGGTTGCGGGTCTGCCGGATTGCGGGGGGGCGGTCCGGACTTCGGGACAGCAATACCAAATCCCCCTGACAATAGTTTTGGATGTAGTTCTCGCAAAACCTCAACTCCGGACCTTCATGTTTGTTGCAGGAGTTCAGTGTCAGGAGTGAGAACAACAATAATATCAAGTTTTTTCGTGTCATAATCATACGTTTTTTAAGGACAATTGGTGTAAGTGACTATCAATTCCATATCGTAATACTTGTCGCTGGACGAACTCGTGTCCTCACCGTCATAACCGGCCTCCGGTCCGTTGCGCAGATCGAAAGCTCCGTAGTAATAATACCCGTTGGCTGTCCCTCCCCATCCGAAATTGCAATGGATCAAACGTTTGTCTAGAGCGTCTTTCTTGCGAAACAGGACTGGAGCGGCAAGAATTTTAGCCCGTATTGAAGTTCGACCTTATATTATGCTGTTCCTGTCGGCTATTTATTGCAACGCAGGATCGACCTCCGGCGTGCAGGTGACCGAGGCAGTCTTGACATCGCCCTCGACGGTCGTCCAGCGAAGCGTCAGCGTATGCTCTTTTTCGAGCGTCGGGGCCACTGGTGAAGACGATTACAGGGGATTTTGTCTGTGAACTGAAATCTGTCAATGAATAGTAAACCATTTTCATGTCGGCAGCAGTCAACTCCGACGGACGCTTTTCGATGGTTTTGAGATAATCGTAATTTTGCAGAAATTCATACTTATATTCTCCCATATCGTAACCGTCGTGTACGAAATCGGAGGAAGAGTTGATGCGCACCTGCAAAACATCGTCGAGCGATGTCCCGGCGGGATGTGCTTCATCCCAGTCGGCATTGCTTGTAACGACCATTTTACTGAAATTATCGGCAAAAGTGGCGACCATAGGTAAAGCACCGTTAGCTAATACCTGATTAAAATCAATATCGTTGTTTCTTGCAGCCCATCGGTTGAATTTTTCGATGTCTGGTCCGTAAAAAAAATACATTTTGGGAGATGGTATGCATATGACAAATCCCGCAATCTGTTTTTTCGATAACCTATGTGCATCCCCCGAACATTCGTTTTGAAATTCAGTCAACATGATCTGCCCATCGACATACAATTCGACAAAATTTTTATGGAACCCACCTAGTCCATCCTTTTCCGATTTTTCGCAGGCGACACATAATGTAACGATCGACAACAGCACGCCCAAATATTTGATTCGTTTCATAATAGGAGATTTTAAGGTATTTCCGTATAAGTAATCATTCGCAAATCGTCAGTGTAATTTCCATCTTGGGTACCTTCTACATTATCTATCCCACTTTCCTGATCAACAGGCTTTGTCGTCGTGTTAAAACTACCGCTAAAATAATAACCGTTACATAGTCCATTCCATCCGAAATTACAATGAATAAGCGTTTGTGGAACCTGCTCCTTTGAAGAGATTGATGTAGTACCGTTACGATAATAAGTTTTTATATAACGCATTCGATATAACCAACCATCTATATTCCACTGATTGATTAAGTTTTCTGCCAGTACTAGAATGTCCTCTTACTATAGTTGATTTTTTTCGATCCAACATCATCGTACGTACATAACTATCACGGTAAGTGTGATCATTTACTCCCTTATAAAGGACATAAGTCAAACCATCTCGAGAATCTTTTAGACTCGCAGAACTTCCATCCAAACCATAATCCATATTCAGGACAACGCCGATTGCGTATATTAACATAGACACAGCTTTGGCTTCAGGAGTAAGAGTGGACGGTTTTTCCTTCTGTGGCTATAAGAAGATTAGGATTCTGAATCGCACGTCTGATCAATGTCCAATCGATCGGAGTTCCTTTGATCGACCCGACTACAGAACCATAATGCCAATAATTTGATACTAAAACCTGTGCCACAGCAATAGCCGAACATCCTGCCCAACAACATTTTCCATTGATTTGTGTGACACTTGCATTAAAAGGATACCCTTGTCCCCATTTCACCGGGATCAGTGGTCCGACTTTTTCTTGAGTGACATAAACATATTCTCGTCTTAAAACATCGCCGCCTAAATCCCCCGTGTGACGTCCGTCGTCGCTCATAGGTGCGACTCCTCCATCAGCATCT
>ENA-OQAB01001165-OQAB01001165.1-human-gut-metagenome-genome-assembly--contig:-NODE-1165-length-12786-cov-2.607394_pt1 | contig 12786 bp, 10 predicted proteins | sample MGYA00242490_ERZ504517 | MGnify/ENA primary metagenome ERZ504517 (study PRJEB26092, sample SAMD00036298) | human gut metagenome | host: Homo sapiens | study: EMG produced TPA metagenomics assembly of...
AACCCTGTATTTAAATTGGCATTTACGGTACAATATAACTATAATAAATAATTGTGCTGACGAATAATCGTAATCTTTAAAGGGGTAGAAGCGATGCAGAAAAAACTCCGAAGCTTTTCCTAAAAAAATTATATTTGAAGCCGGCTTTGGAAGAACGTCTGGCTCAGATTTTGGCAGTGCCGCTGACAGTTGCGGCTGCCCCTTTCGGTTATGGTAAAACGACTGCTGTGAAAAAATGTGCTGCTTTCTCTTTCTGTAGATATGCTGTGGGATACCTGTTATACAGGAGCGGAAGCGGCTTTTTGGCGTTGCTTTGTCAAATCGCTGCAGACTGCTGGTGTAGATACTGCTTCGCTGACCTGGCAGGAACTGCCGCGTAATGCGGCGACCCGTCAGCGGGTTATCGAAGTGCTGCAGGCATCGAAATTGAAAAAAATCGGTTGTTTTCGTCTGGACAATTATCATCTGCTGGGCAGCGAAGACTGTGATAATCTGCTGCTGGCGCTGGCGAAAGCTGATCTGCCCAACTGCCATTTTGTGCTGCTGACACAGCGGCCGCCGGATTTCACTTTGGATGAGCTGGTCCTGAAAGGTGAGTGTCTGTATCTGCAGCCGAAGGATTTTGCTTTTGAAGTGAGTGATATTATTGTTTATTATCGTAAAAACGGGATAGTTTTAGAACGTCGTGCCGCCGAAAATCTGCTGGCTGCTACAGAAGGCTGGGTCAGCGCCCTATATCTGTATCTGCGGCAGTACCACAACGGGCAGAGCCCGCAAACAGGCGAAGAACTGCTGCTGCTGGTACAGGCCGTGGCTTATAATTCCTGCAGCGAAGCGGAAAAAACACTTTTAACAGAGCTGTCTATTTTAAATGAGGATTTTAGTGGACGCCAGGCTGCTTATATAACGGAAAATGATGCGGCGCCAGCTCTGCTGGAAAATCTGGCGCTCAGACATGGCTTTATCAGTTATGAGCTGCTGAGAGGACAATACCATATCCATAATGCATTCAAAGTCTATCTGCAGCGTCTGGGAGCAGAACTGCCGGATACAGAACGGCGTCGTTTGTGCCGGCGCAGTGGTCAGTGGTATGAGCTGCAGAACGATTTTCTGACAGCCTTTTGCTACTATCATACAGCCGGCGATTATGACAAGATGCTGACCGTTTTTGAAAAAGACCGCGGCTGCAGCTTTGAGAACAATTATAAAAATAAAATTATGGCTTATTTTGGCGAAGCGCCTGAAACGATCAGGCAAAAGCATATCAAAGCGGGATTGATTTATGCGCTGTGGCTGTTTTTGAGCGGGGAAAACGAACGTCTGCAGCAGGAAATCAGGAAGCTGCGGAAATATATTGGGCAGCTGGAGGACAGACAGGAACGGGAGCAGTGTCTGGGCGAGCTGGAGTTTTTGCTGGGTGAGACCCAGTATAATGATGTGGAAGCCATGGCGGCTTATTTTAAAAAGTCGCTGCAGCTGCTGCGGCAGCCGGTACGCTTTTTCTCGCCGCAGACTATCTGGGGCGGCGGTGCCAATTCGATTTTGTTTATGTTTTACCGTCAGGCCGGTACGCTGCAGAAAACCCTGGATGTTTTTCCGCAGGCTATGGCATATTATTACCGTCTGGTGCAGAATCACGGTGCCGGTTCTGAATATGTACTGGCATCGGAAGCGTATTTTCAGCGCGGTTATTGGGAAAAAGCGTTTATTTTGGCAACGGAAGCACTGAATGTTTCACGGCGCAACGAACAGGTCGGCGTAGAGCTGTGTGCTGAATTTATTGCTCTGCGTATCAGTATAGCTTTGGGTAATAAAAAACGTGTCCGTGAGATCAGCAGACGGCTGGATGCTCTGCAGACGGCAGTGCAGGAGCATTTATACCGCAAAACTATCGAAGCCAGCCGCGCCTGGATCGATCTGCAGCTGGGGGACAAGGGCAAACTGCTCGTTAGCTGGCTGCAGAAGGGCGATTTTCAGAAATCGGGTCTGCTTTATTCAGCCTGGGGCTGTTTATATATCGTTTATGGACGCTATTTACTGCTGCAGAAGGACTATCTGCCGCTTTTGGGGCAGCTGCGTGAATTTGAAGCGGCGGCGCGGAGTTTTAATAATTTTTTACTGAGTATTTATGCTGCGGTCTACAGTGCTGCGGCACAGGACGGTCTGCAGCATGAAAACGAAGCTTTGAGCGAATTGAACCGGGCACTGGTGCTGGCGGCTGCAGACGGGATCGTGATGCCTTTTGTGGAAAATTTTGACGTGCTGGAACCGCTGCTCAAAAAAGCAGCACAGCAAAACAGCGGTGAACCGGAGCTGCTGGCAAAGATATTGGAGCTGGGTGCAGTATATCAGGAAAATTTAAAAAATATCAAGCACAAAGCTTCGTATATCATGGGCGGCAAAACTTTGACTGCCAGGGAGGCCGAGATCGCAAACTTTGTTGTGCAGGGCAGGACTAATGCGGAAATTGCCGCGGAAATGTTTATTGCCGAGATAACAGTGAAAAAGGCTTTGCAGGGGATCTACCGCAAATTAGGCGTCGATACGCGTCTGGAGCTGGTAATGGCCCTGAATGCCGATATGTAAAAATTTAGCTGATGTATTTTGAAAAATTAAAAACAGTTATTGCTATAGTAAAACACACCCAATTTATTGGGTGGTGTTTACTTTTTAGGGGTAAATATATAGCTGACAAAGCAGTTGTTTTAAAATGCTGCAAATATTGACGTGACAAAAAAATATCGATTATCTTTTAATCACAAAAAGATAATAAATATAAATACAAATAAATATTAAGAATTGAAAAAGTGGTAGACTGAAATATTCCTGATACTTTATAAAAGGACGTTTTAGTCAGGATAAATTTTAAGTGAACAGAGGCAAAATCTGTAGTATAGCGATCCCTGCCGTTACAAAATGTGTCGTGGGCAGCCATCACTTGCAGATTTTCCCAGTTATTGAGGGTTGGTTTTATAAGCAAGGAGGAAATAAAATGAAAAGAATGAAGGTGACAGGCAAAGAACTGGCTCTTTTATGCGGGATGGCGGCGTTGGGGACGCTGACCTTCCCGCTGGGGGCCGCAGCAAGAACAGTAGACAGTGTTACTGCCACTGCTGGCAGTACGGCAGAAATCGTTTACAGTGGTGAGACACTGACGGTGACAAACGGCGTAGAGTCCATTGGTAATAACGCCACCGGTATCCGCGCCGTCGATGATACTGAGGTTGCTATCGGCAAGGATATCTATGTGCATGGTGCCAACAGCCAGTATAACAATTCTTATGGCGTTTACGGTGATAGCGGCGTCCAGGTCAGGGTTGGGACAGATATCGTTGTCGAATCAGATGCCGGTGCCGAACGGGTACGCGGAATTTACATCGATGGCGGTTATGGCAGCATTTCGTCAACGCCCGATATCCAGGTAGGCGGCAATATTTCTGCCAGCGGTATCAATACGATCGGGATCTATGTCAGCGGCAAAAATGCCAACATCAAAGTAGACGGCAATGTGACCGCTTCTAACCGCAATGCTACCGGCATCACCACCGGCGGGACCAGTAAAATCTATGTAGGCGGCGATGTGATTTCGTCCTATGATAATAATGGCACACTGTCTTATGGTATTTTCCGTTGGAGCCGGTAACGATTCCTATGTAGAGGTGGCAGGCAATATAGTCGCTTCCGGCAAACTGACCTCCGGAGTCAGGATGGGTGGCAGCGGTACAAATAAACAGATCAAAGTGGGCAAGTCGGTCGTTGCCGGTGGTGAATCGTCCAAGGGCATCGACACGAACGGTGACGGTGTGAGCGCTTATGTGGCAGGCGATGTTTACAGCGAACGGTAAAAGCTCGCTGGGCATTATCGTGCAAAACGATGCGCAGGTAACAGTAGATGGTAATCTGAAGGCCAGCGGCGAAGGTGCTAAAGGCGTAGAACTGCGTGACGGCAGTTCGGTAACTGTTGGTAAAAATATCGAAGTCAGCGGCACTGAAGCTATTGGCATCAATGTTGACCGTTGGAACGTGAGCGGCAGCGGCATTGAAATAAATGTGGGCGGCAGCTTTATCGTCAGCGGTGACGACAGCTATGGAATTTATACGGGTACTACGAAGAATACTGCCTTAAAGATGAATATTACTGATGATCTGGTAGTTTCAAGTACTAACAGCAGTACCCAGTCCGTGGGTATCTTTTCGGCTTATATGCCACTGGAAGCCGTTATCGGCGGCAAGGTGGCTGTTTTGGGTACGGGCGTTTATGGTATTTATGGTGATGCCGGCTCGGATATCGGCGTTGCAGGTAACGTAGAAGTTGCAGGTGCGGGGTCGCTGGGTATTCAGGTGCTTGGCGGTTCGAAAGTGCAGGCAGGCGGCATTGTGACCGGCAGTGCTGCAGCTGACAGCATTGGCGTGGATGCAAGTAACAGCAGTGTGACCATCGTTGGTGCTTCTTCTATTGAAGGTGCCGGCAGCACAGGGGTCCTGCTGCGTAAAAACGATGCTGCTTTGACCATGAGCGGGCTGATGACAGTGAATGGCGCCAACGCTATCGGTATCGATATCAAAACCAGCGATACAAACGCCGTTTTAGATGGTCCCGGAAGCGTACAGGTCAGCGGCACTGATGCTGTAGGCATCAAGCTGGGAAGCGGTACGGAAACTACTATTGACAGTTGGAACCTGAACGTGGCGGACAGCAGTGCCGGAGCAGGCATTGAACTGGGTAATAACAGCAAGCTGGAATTGAAAAATGTTGCTTCGCAGGCAGCGGCTGATGGAGTGCTGCTGCGAGCTGCAGGTACGGCTACTGTGAATGTCGATGGCAGCAGTCATCTGGTCGGCGACGTACTGCATGACGGGACAGTAAGCGGTACTTTGGCACTGGCATTTGCTGAAGGCAGCAGTCTGACCGGCAAAGTCAATGAGCAGGGCGCAGGCGTTATAAATCTGGAGATGGATAACGCAGTTTGGAAGCTGAGTGGCGACAGTAGCCTGCACCAGCTGACATTAAATAACGGAGCGGCTGTGCATTTGACACACAGCGACGGTTACCATACCCTGACGGCACAGGAACTGCAAGGAAGCGGCGGTTTGTTTAAGCTGGATGTGGATGTACGCAGTCTGGAAAGCGATAAACTGGCCATTACTGATGCCAGCAGCGGCAGCCATGTATTGGATATTTACCAGAAGGATGCTTATGAGCCGTCCGCTGGCAGTACAGAAGGGCATGGACTGGTATTGGGCAGTGTTACCGGCACGGCTGATTTTACGGCTAAAGACCGCGAGGGCAGCCTGTTTTACAAGCATTATGAGTTGGGCAGCAAAGCCAGCGAAACAGCAGGCTACGACACTGACTGGTATTTAGATAAGATCATCAGCGTTGATCCCGGCGATAAAACAACGACGACTGTAAAAACTATTATGGGTGCTGCAGCGCTTAACTACCATACCTGGCGTACTGACAACGATCAGCTGCTGCAGCGGCTGGGCGACCTGCGCCAGAGCGGTGATGGTGAGAACGGAGTCTGGCTGCGCCTCAAAGGCACTAAGATCAGCCGGGACGGCAGATTCAGCTTCGAGAATAAATATACTACCTATGAGCTGGGCTACGACAAGGTGTTGCGGCAAACTGATGATTATACCCGCTATGGCGGCGTGGCCTTCAGCTATGGCGACGGCAGCAGCAGTTATGCTGGTGGCAGTGGCTCTAACCATAATAAAGCCATTGGATTATATGGTACGCAAATCAACAAAAAGGGACATTATTTGGACTTGGTGCTCAAATACTCCGATATGGATAATGATTTTAGCGTTCTGGATACAGAAGGGAAAAAAATCAGCGGCGATTACGATAACAAGGGACTTGCTTTCAGCGCCGAATATGGGAGGAAAAACGCTTTGCAGCGCGGCTGGTATATCGAGCCGAAGGCGCAGCTGACGCTGGGCTATCTGGATGGCGGCAGTTATTTTACCAGTAACAGGGTCAAGGTAGAGCAAAGCCATATCAAAAGCGTGCTGGGGCGGGTAGGCTTCCAGCTGGGCAGGGATATCGATGCCAAAACCAATATCTATATCAAAGCTGATCTGCTGCACGAATTCGGCGGCGGTTACGATGTGAAGATGACGGCGGCCAATGGCGACGGTCTGTACCAGTCAGCCGATTTTGACGATACATGGGTTGAATACGGTATCGGCGCTGCGATCAGGACTGGTCACAACAACCACCTCTATTTTGATGTGGAACGTACCGCCGGCAGCGACTTTAAAAAAGACTGGCAGTGGAATATCGGCGCCCGTTGGGAATTCTAACTAAATATTCGCAGTCAAAAAATACTCCGCTGCGGCGGAGTATTTTTTATGAAAGAAGAACCTGTTTTGTGATAAAATGCTGTTATAACAATAAGGATCGGGGTAAAGGTTATGATTTTGGTATCGGCGGCGATTATTCGTAATACAGCAGGAGAAATACTGATTTGCCAGCGCGGTGCAGGTGGCAGCTGCGCCTTTTTATGGGAGTTTCCGGGCGGTAAGCAGGAAGCGGGTGAAAAAGCTGCAGACTGCTTAGTACGTGAATGCCGGGAAGAGCTGGGGATAGAGATAGATATTGTGGCTCTGCTTGAGCAAACCAGTTACACCTATCCGGATAATAAAATAGGGCTTTCTTTTTTTGCCGCCAAAATAACCGGCGGTGTGCCGCAAAAAAGCGTACATCAGAAAATTTTATGGGTGCGGCCGGCAGAACTGCTGCAGTATCAGTTTTGTCCTGCCGATACAGAAATAGTCAGCAGGCTGGCACAAGGAGAATAAAGTAAAAGCACGGATTTATTTCAGATGCTTATTTATTTTCTTGGCTGCGGCGAATAAAATAGCAGGAAAAAGTGAATCAGAAGCGAATAATATTAAAGTTACGATAAAATAAAAAGATGCGGCACAGGCAGTGCCGAATAGACGGAGGAACCAATGACAGAGACCTTAGCAGGCCTTAATCCAGAACAGGCCGAAGCAGTACAGACAACCAACGGACCCATGCTGATTATGGCAGGTGCCGGCAGCGGCAAGACCAAGGTGCTTACTTGCCGGATCGCACATTTGCTGCAGCAGGGCGTACGTCCTTACCGTATTTTAGCAATTACGTTTACCAATAAAGCGGCCGCCGAAATGCGCGAGCGCGTCGATAAAATGGCGGGAGCTGCGGCTAAAGATGTCTGGCTGTTTACCTTCCATGCTTTCTGTGCCCGTTTTTTGCGGATGGAAATAACTAAATTAGGCGGTTATGGCAGTAATTTTGCTATCTATGACAGCAGCGACAGCCAGAACCTGATTAAACAGATTTTTAAAAGAACTGAATCTGGATGAAAGCGTTTTCAGCCGGCCGGTATTGCGTCGCGCATTTCCAATGCCAAAAACCAGCTGCAGAGCGTTAGTGATTTCAGTAAAGCTGCTTCGGATTTTTACAATCAGAAAGTTGCGGAGATCTATGAACGTTATCAGAATAAACTGCTGGTCAATAACGCGGTGGATTTTGACGATCTGCTAGTACTGTCGATACGGCTGCTGCAGGAAAGCGAAGAAGTGCGCGCCAAGTATCAGGAGCGTTTTGATTATCTGCTGGTAGACGAATATCAGGATACCAACCATGCCCAATATCTTTTAACCAAGCTTCTGGCTGCCAGACATCGTAATATCTGTGTCGTGGGCGATGCCGACCAGAGCATTTACGGCTGGCGCGGTGCTGATATCCAGAACATTCTGGATTTTGAAAAGGATTATCCCGAAGCCAAAATCATCAAGCTGGAACAGAACTACCGCAGTACGCAGGTTATTTTGGATGCCGCGAATGCTGTTATTGAAAATAATACAGGCCGCAAACCTAAAAATTTGTGGACGGATAATGATAATGGTGTGGCGATTACTTATTTTCAGGCTATCGACGAACGCGACGAGGCCCGTTTTGTGATCGAAAAACTGCAGGAGCTGCAGGGCCAGCAGAATATGAAGCTGGGCGAGATGGCAGTCTTGTACCGCACGAATACGCAGTCGCGTATTTTTGAGGAAATGCTTATCAAAAGCGGGATCACCTATAATATGGTCGGAGGACTTAAATTCTACGACCGTAAGGAGATCAAGGATATCATCGCTTATCTGCGAGTTATTTTTAACCCGGCAGATTCGCTGAGTCTGCTGCGGATCATCAATGTGCCGCGCCGCGGTATCGGCGATGCAACGCTGGCCAAGCTGCAGGCCCATGCCGCTGAAAATGGGATGTCGTTGTTTGACGTGGTATCGAATGCCGCGCAGGTCGAAGGACTGAGCATCCGTTTCGTCAGCAAGCTGGATGAACTGGCGGCTATCATTTTTGATTTGATGAATCAGGCTGATAACCTGCCGGTAGAGGAACTGATCGAACAGGTGCTGAATAAGACCGGCTATATGGAAGAACTGCGGAATGAGCATACAGCGCAGGCGCAGAGCCGCATTGACAACCTGATGGAATTGATGTCCGTCGGGCAGGAATTTGCCAAGACGGAAGAAGAGAATAATCTGGAAAATTTCCTGGGGCATGTGGCGCTGGTGTCGGATATTGACGATGCCGAGCTGGGTGAGGACGCTATTACGCTGATGACACTGCATTCTTCGAAGGGTCTGGAATTCCCGATCGTCTTTTTGGCCGGTATGGAGGAAGGTATTTTCCCGCATGCGCGGACGCTGATGAATGAGGAAGAAGTGGAAGAAGAACGCCGCTTGTGTTATGTTGGCATTACCCGTGCAGAGAAACAGCTCTTTTTGAGTAATGCAAAGATGCGGACTATTTATGGGCATACGGTGTCCTACCCGCCGTCACGGTTTTTACAGGAAGTGCCGCGTAATCTGGTTACGGTCTTCAAACGTCCGGCTTTAGAACGCAGGACGATCAATATGGTGGAAGCAAAACCGCAGAAACGCAGCCGTGATACGAACTGGTTCCTGGGGGGGCAGGAAAGCTTTATTCCCAAGCAGGCAATGAGTACTGCGGGAGCTGCTGCCGGCGGCAGTTTTAAGGCCGGCGATAAGGTGAGCCATGCTAAATGGGGCGTGGGGACAGTCGTCAGTGTGACATCGTCACAGGATGGGCAGGAAGTGAAAATCGCGTTTGCCGGTGCCGGTATCCGCAGCCTGCTGACCAAGTATGCAGTATTGAAGAAGCTGTAATTAAATAGTGTTTGGGTGGCAAAGTGCCGTACCATATATAGAATAGTAAAATTAAATTTGACACTCTGATTTTTGAAACAATGAGACTAAAGCCTGAAAAACAGAAGCCGCCGAAGGGCAGCATAATAAAGGAGGCAGTCATGGAACTGGAACGCGCACAGGCTAAAAACGAGGCCGAACATTTGCGGGCAGAGATCCGCCATCACGAATTTTTATATTATGTGCTGGATGCACCTGAGATCACCGACGCAGAATATGACCGGATGCTGGTGCGCCTGCGTGAGCTGGAAGCGGCCTGGCCTGACGATGTGCCTGCCGATTCGCCGACGCGCCGTGTAGGCGGGAAGGTGAATCCCGAATTTACTGAGGTCAGACATCTGACGCCGCTTTTGAGTCTGGGCAATGCTTTTTCGGATGCAGAGCTGGTAGCTTTTGATCAGCGTGTGCGCAGCGGTCTGCCGGAAGGCAGCGCTGTAGAATATGTTATGGAGCCGAAAATCGACGGACTGGCCTGCAGCCTGATTTATGAAAATGGACGTTTGGTAAGGGCGGCAACGCGCGGTGACGGTGTGACCGGCGAAAATGTAACAGCCAATGTACGCACGATCCGGTCGATCCCTTTGGTGCTGAATATGAAAAACGGCGCCGCGCCGCCGGAGCTTTTAGATGTGCGCGGTGAAATCTATATGCCAAGGCATGCTTTTATGCAGCTGAACGAACAGCGCCTGGAGGCCGGCGAGAGCGAATTTGCCAATCCGCGTAATGCGGCTGCCGGCAGTCTGCGTCAGCTGGACCCTAACGTAACGGCGCAGCGGTCGTTAAGCTTTTTTGCTTATGCCGTAGGCGAAGGAGCCAGGGACAAGCATGCCGATTCTTTGGCGATGCTGGCTGATTATGGCTTTAAGGTCAGCGAAAATTACCGTATCGTAAAAAGTATCGATGCGGCAATAGAATATATCAGAGACTTTGACTCCCGGCGTAAAAGTCTGGCTTATGATACTGACGGCGCAGTACTTAAAGTCAACGCTGTTTATCAGCAGGATATTTTAGGTGCGACAGGCAAGGACCCACGCTGGGCGATCGCTTTTAAATTTCCGCCTGAGCAGGCTGAAACCAGGCTGGAGGATATCGTGATCCAGGTTGGGCGCACAGGCGTGCTGACGCCGACGGCGGTACTGACGCCGGTAAGGCTGTCGGGCAGTACGGTAAGCAGGGCCACGCTGCACAATGAAGATTTTATTAAAGCGAAGGATATCAGGATCGGCGATACGGTGGTCATCAATAAAGCCGGTGAAATCATTCCGGAGGTTCTGTATGTCGTGCTGGGCAAACGGCCGGAAGATACGAAGCCTTATGCGATGCCGCAGGAATGTCCGGAGTGCGGCTGGGCTGTTGAACGTAAAGACGGTGAGGCAGCTTTGCGCTGCACTAATCCGCATTGCCCGGCTTTGGGACGCGAAGGGCTGATCCATTTTGCTTCTAAAGGAGCAATGGATATCGAAGGCTGTGGACCGGCGGTGATCAATCAGCTGCTGGAGGCGGAACTGATCCGCGACGTCAGCGACCTGTATCTGCTGACTAAAGAACAGCTGGTAGTGCTGGATAGAATGGGTGAAAAATCGGCGGAAAATTTAGTGAAAGCTATTGCCGCCAGCAAGGAGCAGAGCTTCGACCGGTTGCTTTTCGGACTGGGCATCCGTCACGTCGGGGCCAAGGTGGCTAGGCTGCTGGCAGTGCATTTTGGTACGGTCGAGAATTTGCTGGCTGCCGATGCAGAGCAGATCGCCGCTATCGACGATATTGGACCGAAGATAGCTGAAAGCGTCGTTACTTATTTGGCGTCGCCGTCGAACCGCGACTTGCTCACCCGTCTGAAAGAGCTGGGTCTGAATATGGAAATGCAGGTTCAGGCTGTCAGCGAAGAGCATCCCTTTTATGGCAAAACTATGGTCTTTACAGGTACGATGCCGACTTTGGGACGTGCTGAAGCGCAGACTATGGCGCAGGACGTGGGAGCTAAGGTCAGCGGCAGCGTCAGTAAAAAAACGGACTATGTTGTCGCTGGTGCCGAAGCAGGCAGTAAGCTGACGAAGGCGGAACAGCTGGGTGTGACTGTTATCGATGAAGCCGAATTTTTGCGCTTGCTAAGCGGTGCAGCTGAAGTATCGGGGACAGCGACAAAGGAACAGAAGCTTTTTTTAAAAAATATATAGAAAAACAAACGACTGCATAATAAAAATTATGCAGTCGTTTGGCGTTTATGAAGCTAAAATTTTTATTTGTCCAGATAAGCGGCTGTGATCTCGCCGGTGTAGTAGGTGTGCCAATCCTTATCGGCATACCATTTGTCGGCCAGGGCCTTATCAAAATTTTCCGGTGCCATTTCGCGTTTTTCCACGATGCGGCATTCCAGATGCAGCCCGGCGCCTTTGATGACGGGCACTTTAACGGTCTGCCCTTCAGCAGGGGTGATTTCTGCCGCGGCGAATTTATCCATGTCACGTCCTGATTTGCTGCCGCATAGTCCCAGTACTTTACTGAAAGCGGCTGTCAGCGGAAAACTGACGGTAAATTCGTTATGGGCTTCGATCAGCTCGTGCGTATAGCGTGAGTGACGTACCATTACGGTAAAAACAGGTTTGCCCCAAATATTGCCCAGCGCTCCCCAGCCAATCGTCATCGTATTGTGTCTGCCGCCTGCGGCAGTAGTAAGAAAAGCACCCTTCGCCAAAACCTTTAAAATAGTTTCCGCATGGTCGAAAGCGTTGATATTTTGCATAGCTGTCACACTCCTTCTACTATTATTATAATCGCTTTTGTGTGACAATGCTGTAAATTTGGCGAAAACAGGCATTGAAGCCAGGTGAAAATATTCAAATAGAGATCGATTGACAGTGCAAAAGAAATAAATTAAACAAGGCGGGTTTATTTTTTTGCCGCGGCAGTTGCTGAAGCAAAGCGGTATATGATGGATATTATAGAAGTATAGGACAATTTGTGATATAATATATCCGATTTATTGCATATAATGAAGAACATTTATCATAGGAAGGTGAAAAAATGAAGGTCACGACCAAAGATGTAGAATACATCGCACAGCTTTCCCGTTTGACTATTCCTGAGGGTGAAATGGAAAAATTCACGGAACAGTTCAATCAGATCCTCAATTATGCCGATATTTTGCAGAAGCTTGATACCGCAGGCATCGAGCCGACTCCGTACGTGCTGCCGATCAGCAACGCGTTTCGTGAGGACGTAGCTCTGCCCGGCGTTACTCAGGAAGAAGCGCTGAAAAATGCTCCAGGCAGTCCATAACGGCGGCTTTAAATGATGCCCCGCCGTTATCGAATAAGAGAGGGAGGAAATACTGTGGATCTTTACAAGAGCACTGCTCATGAATTGCATGATAAACTCGTTAATAAAGAAATCAGCTCCGTGGAACTGACTAAAGCTCTGTATGAGCGCATCGACGCTGTCGAGGATCAGGTCAAAGCCTATGTGACGCTGGATAAAGAAAAATGCTTTGGCACAGGCGGCCAAGGTTGACGCCATGATCGCCGCCGGTGAAAAAATCACTCCGCTGGCCCGGCATCCCCC
>ENA-OQAB01001166-OQAB01001166.1-human-gut-metagenome-genome-assembly--contig:-NODE-1166-length-12783-cov-2.082412_pt1 | contig 12783 bp, 12 predicted proteins | sample MGYA00242490_ERZ504517 | MGnify/ENA primary metagenome ERZ504517 (study PRJEB26092, sample SAMD00036298) | human gut metagenome | host: Homo sapiens | study: EMG produced TPA metagenomics assembly of...
TGGATCTGCATACGGGAAAGCCGCTGCTGGCCAATGTGACCGGCGGTCTGAGCGGCCCTGCCATTAAGCCGGTAGCAGTGCGTATGGTGCATCAGGTGGCATCTGCTGTCAATATTCCGATTATCGGTGTCGGTGGTATCACGCGTGCGGAGGATGTACTGGAATTTCTGTATGCCGGGGCAAGTGCGGTTGAAGTGGGAATGCAGAACTTTATCGATCCGCTGTGCTGTGTTAAAATAATAGAGGATTTGCCAAAGGTCCTGAAGAAATATGGGAATAACAGTCTGAATGATGCTGTTGGAAGGAGTTTTCGTTGATGAGTAAAACAATGGTTGCGTTGGATTTCTCCACGCGTAAGGAAGTATATGAATTTCTATTAAAGTTTCAGGAGCCGATTTATGTGAAAATCGGTATGGAGCTTACGTATTCTTTTGGTTTTGAAATTGTTCGGGAAGTGAAGGCGATGGGACACCAGATTTTTCTGGATCTGAAGCTGCATGATATTCCAAATACGGTTAAACAGGCGATGAAGAATCTGGCAAAGCTGGATGTGGATGTTGTTAATCTGCATGCGGCAGGTGGAAGTGCCATGATGAAGGCTGCAATCGAAGGTCTGGAAGAGGGAGCTGTCAATGGCAAGCGTCCACTTTGCATCGCTGTAACACAGCTGACAAGTACATCCAATGAGGCAATGAATGAAGAGCTGCTGATTCCCGGAGATGTAAAGGATGTTGTTATCTCCTATGCGAAGCTGGCAAAGGAAAGCGGACTGGACGGTGTTGTGTGCTCTGTTCATGAAGCAAAGGCAATTCATGAGGCATGCGGGTCTGACTTTCTGACGGTTACACCGGGTATTCGTCTTGCGGATGATTCCAAGGATGATCAAAAGCGAGTGGCAACGCCGGCATTTGCCAAAGAACAGGGCTGTGACTACATCGTCGTGGGTAGAAGTATTACAAAAAGTGCCAATCCGGTAGCTACCTATCATGAAATTGAAAAAACGATGGAGGGAAAATAAATGAAGATTGAAAAAACTGTCGCAAAGAATCTGCTGGATATCCAGGCAGTATCTCTGCAGCCCAACGATCCATTTACATGGGCAAGCGGAATCAAATCACCAATTTACTGTGACAACCGTCTGGTGCTGTCTTTTCCGGAAAAAACGCAGTGTCGTTGTGCAGGGCTTTGTAGAACTGATTCAGAAGGAATATGCAGAGGCAGAGGTTATCGTCGGTACGGCAACTGCCGGAATCCCATGGGGAGCAATGGTAGCTGACAAGCTGGAGAAGCCGTTTGGTTATGTACGCAGCTCCAACAAGAGTCATGGAAAAGGAAATAAAATCGAGGGAAACATCGAACAGGGGGCCAAGGTTGTTGTTGTTGAGGATCTGATTTCCACCGGCGGCTCTGTCAAGGATGTCATTGAATCCCTGCGTGAGGCAGGTGCCGAGGTACTGGGCGTTGTGGCGATCTTTACCTATCTGTTACCGGCATCCACAGAGCTGTTTAACAGCATTTCCTGTGAATTTAAGACATTGAGCAATTACGATGTTCTGATTGATGTGGCATTGGAAAATGACTATATCAAGGATGGTGACCTTGAGAAATTAAAGGCTTGGAAACAGGATCCAAAGGATGAATCCTGGATGGAAAAATAGAAGAAAGAAAAATGCATTGGGGCATAGAATACAATCGTATTCTATGCCCTTTTGGTGGGAATACAGAGTGTAAGGACTTACAGGGAGTTCGAAACATGAACACTCCTGTGACACAAAAGTGCTGCTGAATGTGTGTCATAGAAAAACCGTGTAAAAGCTCAAACGGAATGTACGAAATGATGGAACATATATCAAATTTATAAGAATTTATGCTCGTGCGTAGCGAGAGAATGGAGGCAAATATGATGAATATGATGTCAAAACGTTTACTGATACTGGAGGATGGCAGTGTGTATGAAGGACACGGCTTTGGATCCCATCATTATCAGGTCGGGAGAGCTTGTATTCAATACCCGGGATGAGCGGCTATCAGGAGGTGTCTGTCCGATTTTATCCTATTGCGGACAGATCGTCATGATGACCTACCATGATTGAAACTACGGTGTTCAACCGTGATGACTTTGAGAGTCTAGGATCCTGCCGTGTTCGGCTTTGTCGTAAAGGAATATTGCGAGCAGCCAAGCAATTTTACGCTGTGATCTGACTCTGGATGAATTTTTAAAGCTAAAAGGGATACCCGGAATTTGTCATGTGGATACCCGCGCAATCACAAAAAAGCTGCGCAGCAGCGGTACGATGCGTGCCATCATGGCGGATGAGGGAGCGGATGTACAGGCAGTGGTAAAGCTGTTGAAGGAAACCGATTTCCTGCATGATCAGGTTGCACGTGTATCCACACAAAAGCCGTTTCCCATCCCATCCCGTGGAAAAAAGGTTGTTTTAATGGATTTTGGCGCAAAGCATGGCATCATCCGAGAGCTGTCACGCAGAAGCTGCGATCTTGTCGTTGTACCATACAATACCTCAGCAGAGGCGATTCTTGCCCTGCATCCGGATGGAGTGATGCTGAGCAACGGTCCGGGGGATCCAAAGGATATGACAGGTGCTATCGAGGTCATTCGTGAGCTGATCAAGCATGTCCCCATCTTTGGCATCTGTCTGGGACATCAGCTGATCTCTCTGGCATGCGGCGCAAATACCGTTAAGCTGAAATTCGGTCACCGCGGCTGCAATCATCCGGTCTTGAATCTGACGACTGGTAAAGTGGAAATCACCTCACAGAATCACGGCTATGCAGTGGAAACAGAAAGTCTTGCGGACACGGATTTGATCATGACGCATCAGGCGCTGAATGATCGAAGTGTGGAGGGTGTCCGCCATACACGTTATCCGGTAATTCAGTGTACAGTATCACCCGGAAGCTGCACCGGGGCCGGAGGATGCCAATTATCTGTTTGATCAATTCATGGAACTGATGGAAAAGGAGAATGCATAACTATGACAAAGCGTACGGATATTAAGAAAATACTTGTGATCGGGTCTGGACCAATTGTCATTGGACAGGCTGCGGAATTTGATTATGCCGGAAGTCAGGCCTGCCAGTCCCTTCGTGAGGAAGGCTATGAGGTTGTCCTGATCAATTCCAATCCGGCAACCATCATGACCGATACAACGATTGCGGATCGTGTTTACATTGAACCGCTGACGCTGGAATTTGCCAGCCGTATCATTTATAAGGAACGCCCGGATGCCGTCCTGGGCAGTCTGGGTGGACAGACCGGGTTAAATCTGGTTGTTGAGCTGGCTGAATCCGGTATCCTTGCGGAATACGATGTGGAGATACTGGGAACGGATTTAACTGCCATTAACAAGGCGGAGGACCGCGAGCTGTTTCGAAACCTGATGTATGAAATCCATGAACCGGTACCGGAAAGTGATATTGTACATACCGTGGAGGAGGCGATTGCCTTTGCGGATTCCATTGGCTATCCGGTTGTTGTTCGCCCGGCCTATACACTGGGAGGAACCGGCGGAGGCTTTGCGGATACGGAAGAGGAGCTGCGTATCATTGCAGATAACGGATTAAAGCTGTCCCCGGTACATCAGTGTCTGATTGAACGAAGTATCGCAGGCTTTAAGGAAATTGAATACGAGGTTATGCGGGACAATAACAATAATGCAATCGTGGTCTGCAACATGGAAAACATCGATCCGGTGGGAATCCATACCGGTGACTCTATGGTTGTGGCTCCTGTACAGACGCTGTCCGATCGTGAGCATCAGATGCTGCGCAATGCCAGTCTGAAAATTATTCGTGCTTTGAACATATGCGGAGGCTGCAATGTACAGCTGGCATTGGATCCCAACAGCTTCAAATACTATATTATTGAGGTGAATCCAAGAGTATCCCGCTCTTCTGCGCTTGCCTCCAAGGCAACCGGTTATCCGATTGCAAAGCTGGCAGCTAAGATTGCGGTCGGTATGACGCTGGATGAGATCATCAATCCGATTACCAGGACGAGCTATGCCTGCTTTGAACCGTCACTGGATTACATTGTGACAAAGCTGGCACGCTTCCCGTTTGATAAATTTGAGCGTGCCGACCGCCGTCTGGGAACACAGATGAAGGCTACCGGTGAGGTCATGTCCATCGGTCGCAATTTTGAAGAAAGCTTTCTGAAGGCAGTACGCTCTCTGGAAATGAAATGTGATCACATCGATCATAAGGAAATCAATGCCTGTACCACAGAGCAGCTGTGGGAGAAGATTGCGGTCAAGGACGATCTGCGCATGTTTGGCATCGCCGAGCTGATTCGCCGCAGGGAATCCCTGGCAAGTATTCATGAAATTACGAGAATCGATATGTTCTTCCTGAATAAATTTGCGAATATCATTTCTCTGGAAGAAGAAATGATGGCACATCCACAGGATCTTTCCATACTCCGTACGTTGAAGGAAAATGGCTTTGCGGATTCCTATATCGCCCGCAAGTGGGGAATGAAGGAGCGCTCCGTCTATGAGCTGCGGAAGAAAAACGGCATCATACCGGTATATAAAATGGTGGATACCTGTGCAGCGGAATTTGAAAGTGCGACACCGTATTTCTATTCCACCTATGAACAGGAAACGGAATCCTTCCGAACAGACCGTAAGAAAATCATTGTTCTCGGCTCCGGACCGATTCGTATCGGACAGGGTGTGGAATTCGACTATGCGACTGTACACTGTGTCATGACGCTGCGGGAGTGCGGCTATGAGGCAATCGTTATCAACAACAATCCGGAAACGGTATCGACAGATTTCTCGATTTCCGACAAGCTGTATTTTGAACCGCTGACGATCGAGGATGTTATGCACGTTGTGGATCTGGAACAGCCACTGGGCGTGATTGTTCAGTTTGGCGGTCAGACGGCAATCAATCTGGCAGATAAGCTGGTGGAACGCGGTGTGAAGATTCTGGGAACCTCTCTTGAGGACATTGACCGTGCCGAAGACCGTCATGCATTTGAAGCGATGCTGCACACGCTGGATATCCCGCAGCCGAAGGGAGAAACAGCGGTGGAGGTAGAGGAAGCCGTAAACATTGCGAACCGCATCGGGTATCCGGTGCTGGTGCGTCCATCCTATGTCCTCGGCGGACGTGCAATGGAAATCGTGCACAATGATGATGATCTGCGTATTTATATGGCTACGGCAGTTAAGGAAATCAGCCACGATGCACCGATTCTGATCGATAAATACATTGTCGGTAAGGAGCTGGAAATTGATGCGATCTGCGATGGTGAACATGTGTATATTCCGGGAATCATGGAGCATATCGAACGCGCAGGTATTCATTCCGGTGACTCCATCAGTGTCTATCCGCCGCAGACCATATCGGATCAGGTGCGGGACACCATCGTCGATTACAGTATTCGTATCGGAAAGGGATTCCACTTTATCGGCTTGTTCAATATCCAGTTTATCGTGGAGGCACCAAAGGATGGAAATGAGGAAATGGTATATGTTCTGGAGGTCAATCCGCGAAGCTCCCGTACCGTGCCGTTTCTAAGTAAAATAACCGGTGTGGCGATGAGTCATATCGCAACGCGCTGCGTCCTCGGTGACTCATTGCATGAGCAGGGCTATGCAGAAGGGCTTCGTCCGTTTGAAAACCGCGTTTTTGTCAAGGCTCCCGTGTTTTCCTTTGCAAAGCTGCGCAGCGTAGATACGGTGCTGGGCCCGGAAATGAAATCAACCGGAGAAGCACTGGGCGGTGATGTTACCTTGGAGAAGGCGCTGTACAAGGCACTGCTTGCCAGCGGTATCCGTATTCCGAATCATGGTAATGTGCTGATGACGATTGCGGATGATGACAAGGAGGAAGGCCTGCGTATTGCAAAGCGTTTCTCTGCCATCGGCTACGGTATCTATGCGACTTGCGGCACGGCTGCTTTCTTACAGGAAAACGGATTGTTTGTGAAAACCGTCAATAAGATTTCCCAGGAGGGCGATTTGAATGTCCTGGATGTGATCCGTAAGGGTAAGGTGAATTATGTGATCAATACCATGTCCAGTGAAGATAAGGAGGTAACCAATGACGGCTTCCTGATTCGCCGGGTATCCGCAGAAAACAATATCAGCTGCTTCAACTTCCTTTGATACAGCGAATGCAATACTAAAGGGTGCTGGAATCTTTAAACTTTACGACCATCTCTATGAATGAGCTGGAGTATTAAATACGTCTTTATCAGAGTTATAAAAGCATAAGGCAAAAAATATTCAGCATTTGCATGTTTTATATCTTCGAGTTCTTATGAAAAAGGAAATCCAAACGATTGAGTAATTTCAATAGTTTTGGATTTCCCATTTTTTGAATATACAGCCTTAAGAAAAAAAGCATATGCATTGTCAAAAAGGCATTGTTATTTCCAATACAGCACTTTATGCTCCACAATCTGGCATGCTTCATATAAAAGAAGTCCCAGCAGAGAAAGCAAGAATATTGAAGAGAGAATCATATTTAAATCATACATTTCTGCACCGTTTGTCAGCAGATAGCCAAGACCGGCTTTTGCTCCCATCATTTCTCCGATGACAGCGCTTGTAATTGCCTGTGTAACTGCTATCTTGCTGCCGCTGATGACCTCATGGAAGGCACAGGGCAACTCCATACGTATGAAAATCTGCCATCGATTTGCCTGTAATATATTCATGAGATCCCTATATCCGGAATTGATTTTCTTCAATGCACTGCTTTCCGCCACCATGATAGGGAAGGACACTACCAGAATGACCAATGCTATTTTGGAAGTCAGTCCAAGCCCAAACCATAAAATGAATAGCGGAGCAATGGAAATTTTCGGTGAAATCTGCATGATGAGAAGCAATGGCATAAGCAGATGCTCTAAAAGTCTGTTTTTCGCGAGTAAATAACCGAGAATCATACCTAAGATAATACCCCAGAAGGTGCCGATAAAAAACTTCATACAGCGTTGTTGTGATAATGCAATCCCATGTTGCCGCTTTGCATAAATTGTATAAAATATTTGAAAAAAATCAACAGGAGAAGGAAGATAATAGGCATGGGGATATGAAATATAATGGTGATAAACTGCCACAGTATCAGCAGGCATGTAAGCAGTACGCACATTTCCACATAGATTCTTGTTTTTTTCATGATGCACCTCCCGGTTGAACTATGAGCTCATCTGCAGGAAAGGATGTCTTGAATAATCCGTTTTTTTGCAGCAGGTCAATGTAAATCTGATAATCATGGAGATTACTGTAGCCATATCCATACACTGCGGTATCTTCAGAAACCCAAAGATTTTTACAAATTCCTGCGAAATAATATCTATGTATTTCTGTTCACTTCCGGCAATGCTTGGTGTAAATTTTTCCTTTGCGATATTCACAGCTTCCTGCACCTGACCTTCTATAATATCCTGCATACCCCGATTCAAGGCATTCGTAAAACCTCTGCATATTTCCGGATGCTCTTTCAAGAAAGTCTGTGAGGTGATTACTACATTTCCATAGGAGGGCATATAGTCGTTGCTGAGAAACTGTTTAACGTCGATTCCACTAGACTGAAGCTCATAGGTGCGAAGCTTAGAAAAGCAAATTGCATCTACCTGATTGGAAACGAGAGCATTCACAATTGCACCTGTTCCGATCACTTTGATTTGCACATCATGGATGGATAGGCCGTTCTGCTGCAGAATAACCTTCAGCTGAATATAATTGGGACTGCCATAACTTGTAATGGCAATTGTTTTGCCCTTCAGATCCTGTATTTTATGAATGCCAGATTCGCTTTTGTAAATGATTGCTCCCAGCCCCTTCTGATAGGTAGTATGAATGATGTTGACTGGAACACCGTTTCCCCGACCCAACAATACAGTATCCGCATTAGGAAAACCGAAGGGTACATTTCCTGCCCCCACGTTTTTAACAATTTCTGCAGCAGATGCATAATAGAAATTGACCTGCAGTCCTTCCTCCTTGAAATAGCCCTTTTCCTGTGCGAGATATAGCGGCGCATAATAAGGTGTTGCAGCTCCATCAATCTGAATATCAACTTCAAATAGTCCATCTGTATTTTTATATGGGTGAAACGAAGAACCAGTACATCCGGATAACAAACATAAAGATAACAAAATGAAACAGAATTTTTTCATTGCTTTACCTCCTGATATCGCTGTAACCGTTGTTCCAGCAGGTTTACAGCTGCATACAGTAAAATTCCCAGCAAAATGGTAAATAGAATACCTGATATCAGCAGCGGACTATCAAAGGTGGAACTGGCAAATGATTGCAAATATCCGATACCCAACTGTCCTGCCATCCATTCCGCTACAGTTGCTCCAATAATAGCCTGTAGGATGCTTATCTTGAAGGAAGAGAGAAGATACGGTATGCAGCACGGAAACTCTAGCTGAGTAAATATCTGTCTGCGATCTGCGTTCAATACCTGCATATATGCATACATTTCTTTTGGGATATGACCGAGACCCAGCAGCACACCTTCTATGATAGGAAAAAAGGACATGATGAAAACGATGAATAATTTGGAGCCATAACCAAGTCCAAACCAGATAATGAAAATAGGAATTAAGGCAATTTTCGGTGATACCTGAAAAAATACAAGCAGAGGCATACTCAGCTGTTTGATATGTGGATGCTTCCCAATACAGTAACCGACTATAATACCAAACAAAACTGAGAGTGCGAAGCCAAACAGAACCTCGCTCAGGGTATATAGCAGATTTTTATAAAAATCCATTTGCGTGAGCTGAAAAACCATTTCCTTAGCAACGGCAGTGGGAGTTGGTAGGATGAAGGAGGGAATATGGAAAAAAGTTACATAAGCATACCATAAAAAGATAAATACAGATAGAGAGAGAAGCGTATACCATATCGCTTCTTTTTTATGCCTGCTCATTCAGCATACCTCGCAATCTGGATACATAATCCGTAAACTCTATAGCTTCTCGCAGCTTCAGGCTTCGTTCCTGTGGGAGATCAATAGTGATGATGTCGCGAATTTTGGAAGGCCGATTACTTAAAACGGCAACGCGTGTGGATAGAAAGACAGCCTCTTCTATGTCATGTGTAACAAATAGAATGGTTTTTTTCGTCTGTTTCCAAAGACGTCTGAGCTCCAGATTCAAATAATCTCGTGTCAGGGCATCCAACGCACCAAAGGGTTCATCCATTAACAGAAGCTTTGGGTCGTAGCTAAGTGAACGAGCGATGGAAGCTCTCTGCTTCATACCTCCGCTCAGCTCCTTTGGCAGAGAATTTCGAAATTCCTTAAGTTTCATCAACTCCAGCAATTTCTCTACACGCATCAATGATTCCGGTGTTTTTTGATGTTTGATTTCCAATGGCATTATGATATTTTCATAAACACTTTTCCAAGGGAATAAAACTGAATCCTGAAATACAAAACCCAGATTTTCTTTTAACGTGTTGTCATGGAATACGATTTCTCCACCGTCACGTTCCTGTAATTCACTTACGATTCGCAGCAATGTGGATTTGCCACAGCCGCTGGGACCAATAATAGAGATGAATTCGTGTTCATGGATTGCAAGAGATACATCTTTAATTGCTTGTATCCGCTCTCCGTTAGCTGTCGTAAAACATTTTGAAATGTTTTTCAATTCAATCATTGTCATTGTCATTCCTCCAATTTTCCATCATATGTGATAATAAGGATACATAAAGGTTTATTTTCTCCTGCATGTCATTCATGTGTAAACCACATAATGCTTCAATTTTCTTCAGCCGATACTGCAGTGTATTAACATGAATAAACAACTCTTTACATGTTTGCTTCTGGTTCTCGTTATTGCGGAAGTATTTGATAAGAGTATCCAACAGAAAAGGATACTCCTTTAGCGGTGCAATGGTCTGCTGAAAATAATTTGTTTTATCCTGCTGCTGAAGCTCCTGTATGATTCGCAGCAGTTGTACCTTTGGATAAAGGATAATCTGCTGTTTCTGTAGTGTCAGACCAACGTGTACAGAAAATTCAGCTTCTTTCATCAGCTCAGCAATATTAGCTGCTTTCTGAACTGAGCTGATTCCAATCTGCAGATCTGGATATACTGGAATCAACTGCTTAAGTTCTTGTATACAGGCTGAAGAAAACTGTGAAGCTTTCAGAATTACGGCTGTATAAATCGCCGTGTTCGTATGCATGAAGAGAAAGTCATGAAGCAGATGCTGTTGCTTCATACGCTCATATATCGTACAGACATGCAGAAAAATCGAATAGCGCTTCTGCTCAGAGAGCTGAGCATTCGTAGATTCTCTATCAATTTGAAACTGAATCAGCTGCAGTTCGTTCTGAAACAGTGCAAGCTGCAATGACTGCGTACAGCGTCGGACAATCAAATCCTTGAAAGGATCCGTGCTTAATAGCAGATAACGCATAAGGTATTCCTTAAGGGTATCCTGTTCATCTGCCAGAGAAAGCAGACGATTGATAGCATTCGTTAAGGATAGGTAGGTTCGCTGAGGCGGAATGAGAAAAATGGGAATCTGCCATTCCTGCGCCAGTATGGAAAGTCTTTTTACACGCGCCATATGCTCGTCAGTTTCTCTGCATTTTACCGCAAGAGCAGCGGTTGACAGGCGCTGCATATCATGGAGTAACTCCAGCAGATCCTGCTCATTTTCCGGTAATGTTCTGGAACTTGTCAGAAGCAGTTCACCACCCTTCGCCCATTCCCGTATGGGTAGAGATTCCATAATGGTTACAGAAGCAACCAAGCGCTGTACATTAGCCCCCTCATACAGCGCTTTCAGATCCCAGATATCACTGCTCATGATCGTGCTTAAATAGATCATACGGTATCACCTCCCATTCACAAATTTCGTGTGATGTTTTTGGATACAGATCATACCGGTATATAAATAATATGATTGCGGTTACAATACACCTTATTTATTACTGAATGATATCATACAAGAAGTAAACGTGTAAATTGTGTAGATACACGAAATCACTGGTAATTTTTGGGCTCTTTCCACAATTGTTAGAATGCGCTTTTCTATCTAAAATGGTGGTGTAAGGAAAGGAGACTTTTTATGAGTCAAGAACGTATGAATATGAGTACCTATCAGAAAACGGCATTAGGTACCACAATGGCCGGGCTGGGAATGCAGAGCTGTAGTACGATGCTGTTATCCTATGTACTGACCTCTATTATTGCTGATTTTGCAATCAGCTCAACTGCAGGTGGAGCGATATCCACCATCACCAATCTGGGAATGCTGGCCGGTGGTATCATCTTTGGAACATTGGCAGACAAGTATGGCAGAGTAAAAATTTTTGCAATTACAGTCGCTATTTTCTCTATAGCGACAGGGCTGACAGCTTGTTCTACAAGCATAACTGCCATTTATGTGCTGCGCTTTTTGGTAGGTGTCGGCGGAGGCGGAGAGTATGGTGTGATTATGTCCATCATTGCGGATTCTTTCGCTGAGGGTAAAAGAGGAAGAATTACTTCATTTGTAACAATTGCAGGACAGCTTGGCAGTATCATTGCTGCCATAGGAGCTGCATTGATTATTCCAACATTCGGCTGGAGAGGTTTATTTATATTTGGTGCTCTTCCAATTTTCCTGGCTGTTTTTATCCTTTGGAAGCTGCCGGAATCTGAAGCATGGAAGGCGGTAAAAAAAGAATCGGTTACTAAAAAATCAGGAATACGTGATCTTTTTACAGAAGGAAGGGCTTTTACAACGATTCGTCTGACCATTATGGCGATTGTACAGGTTGCCGGATACTTTGGGCTGATGAACTGGCTTCCTTCAATTTTGCAAAACAAAGCCGGACTTAGTATTTCCGGTTCATCAATTTGGATGATAGCAACCATTATCGGTATGTCTTTAGGAATGCTGGTCTTCGGTCAGATTATGGATAAGATTGGTGCCAAAACGGCCTATGCATCATTTCTGATTGCATCTGCGATTGCAGTATTTGCATATTCCTTTGCAGATTCTGCAATGTTGATTTTGGTTGGGGGCGCAATTGTAGGTTTTTTTGCCAACGGTATGAATGCAGGCTACGGAGCAATTGTTGGTAATCTATATCCAACACATATCCGTGCAACTGCAAATAATATTATTTTCAATATCGGTCGTGCTATTGGTGGTTTTTCCTCAATCGCTATCGGTTTCTTTTTAGATAACTATTCTCTAACAGTAGCCATGGCATTTCTTACCGTGTTATACTGTATATCTCTGATTACAGTGACAACGCTACAGATACACAAGCCAAAGCCAGCAGAAACACAGGCATAGGAGGTAGATAATATGAGTATACATTTGAAAGAATTAAAGCACGGAGATTTGGGGGAAGCGACCATAATTGTTGGAGATCCTGGTAGGGTTTCACTTCTTGCAGAAGCGTTTGATAAGCGTAGTATTATTGTTAATAATCGTGAATTTCTTTTAATGAATGGTTATTATAAAAATCAGAAGGTATCCGTATGTTCTACCGGCATAGGTGTAGGCTCAACGGAAATCTGTGTGAGTGAGCTGCTGGAAAATGGAGCAAAACAAATCGTACGTTGCGGAGGCTGCGGCGCATGGCGTGACGATATTGAGCCAGGCGATATCATTTTAAATACTGGAATGGCACGAACAACAGGATTGATGACGACTTATGTCCCGGATACGTATCCTGCTGTTGCAGATTCGCTGTTAGTCAGTCGGATTGCAAAAACTCTGTCCGGCAGTAAAAAAAATCCATATCGGATTAGGACTGACGGGCAAAACATATTAC
>ENA-OQAB01001168-OQAB01001168.1-human-gut-metagenome-genome-assembly--contig:-NODE-1168-length-12776-cov-2.107360_pt1 | contig 12776 bp, 14 predicted proteins | sample MGYA00242490_ERZ504517 | MGnify/ENA primary metagenome ERZ504517 (study PRJEB26092, sample SAMD00036298) | human gut metagenome | host: Homo sapiens | study: EMG produced TPA metagenomics assembly of...
GACAGCAGGATTATTATGGGGAAAGAGGTAAGAGTATGAATAATGTAAAGGTAAGAACAAAGCTGATTATTGTAATGCTGGCCTGCATTTTTTGGCAATGACGGCATGTGTTGTTTTTTTCGACAGAATCTATGAAGGCGATGCAGACAAAGGCACTGGAAACGATAGAGTCAGATAAGCGTGCATCTTATGATGAGATGATTCAGAATCAGGTTGACAATGTGATTTCATTGTGCCAGAACATTTACACACAGTATGAAGCAGGGGTGTATACCAGAGAAGAGGCAAAAAAACTGGCAGCAGATGAGATACGTCAGCTCCGATATGGGGATGGCGGCTATTTCTGGGTTGATCAGTATGATGGAACCAATGTTGTGCTGCTTGGCAGTCAGACAGAAGGAACGAATCGTCTGGAAACAAAGGATGGCAACGGTTACCAAATGGTAAAAGAGATTATCCGTGTAGGAAAGCAGGCTGATGGAGGATTTACAGACTATGTTTATCCGAAGGAGGGTGAAACCGATAATCAGCCTAAACGTTCTTACAGCAAAGCATTTGCACCATTTGAATGGGTTATCGGAACAGGAAATTATACGGATTATATTGATGAAAAAATAGATGGTATACGGTCAGAATATGCGGCTTATGTGCTCAGCAGGGAAGGAATTTTTATTGGTCTGGTCATTGCAGTTGAAGTTTTACTGATTATCCTGCTGATTGTCATTACACGCAGTATTACCGTGCCGTTAAAGAAAGCGGTAGTTTCTATAAAGACAATGGGGCGGGGAGATTTTTCACAGCCGACTGCCCCGGCGCTTTTAAAGAGAAAAGACGATTTCGGGCAGCTTTCGGTATTTCTTGAAAATATGCGTTGTGAAGTAGGTACACTGATTGGTGAGGTAAAAGACCAAGCATCGAATATCAGCGGTATGGTTGAGGAGATTGATGAAAATGTCTGGTCCCTTGACCATGAAATTGAAGAGGTGTCAGCCACAACACAGGAACTGGCAGCAGCCATGGAAGAAACAGCGGCATCCTCACAGCAGATTGATGCAATGTCACATGAAATTGAAACGGCAGCGAAAAGCATTGCAACACGTTCACAGGATGGTGCGCTTGAAGCAGACAGCATCCGTGACCGTGCAGTTGTGATTAAGGATACAACGCAGAAAAAATATGAACATACACATGAAATTCATGAAGACATTAGTGACCATCTGACAAAGGCACTGGAAGATATTAAAATCGTAGACCAGATTGGCATACTGGCAGAATCTATTATGGGGGCAAGATACAAGGTCATTTTCGACCAAGTATGTAAAGAGTATATGCCTGATGCTAAAAGACATTATATACTAATCACCGCCTTGGATGAAATGCCGGATATGCTAACAAACGAATGTAAAGAGAACGGATATACTCCATTCTGCCTGGGAGATTTAAATGATTATGAACAGCAAGATTCGGAAAGCGATTTGTTTAAACGAGTTTTGGTTAAGATATTTGGTAGAATTTATATATTTACGGAATTACCTAAATACGAAATATCAGTATCAAAATAGAAAATCAGCATGAATAACACTATCAAATTTTGGTTTGTAAGCAAAATTCCACAATGTTTATTTGCAGCATACATATTCACACATATATTTTGTAAATCAAATGATTTCCATCCTATTGATGGTTTCCACCCTATTATGGAGTATCTGCCCAACAACAAAACTCTTTGGTTAATACTCTTATGCATATGGCTTTCAATATGTCTCATTATTCCGATTAGAATTGCAGTTTTTTCGTACAAAAACATTGATGAGATTTTATCTTATAGTTTCTTCTTCCACAACAGCAATGTTGATAGATTTGGATTCCGATTATCTTATACCTGCGGCATCTGGATAACATATACAATAGCATTAATATTTTTGCCTTTTCATTTATTAATATGGCTTTCTATTCTTATTTTCTAAATAAATATTATGAAAAAGATCAGTATAACAGGATATTTAATTATAGTAATATGTTTCATTCTTTTATGGATGAGTTGGGTATGGACATTCCTCATTATTCCTATTCTTTGGTTCTGTATTAAATATGATATATTTTATATCCATTTTGTAAAAAGTCTTACTCATGCAAGTAGTCTTTATACAAAAGCCAACATACTACTAATACAATATTTACCATTCTATGATCATTCTACATCAATGATAACAATGGCATCCCGTATAAAAACTCATAAATGTCTTATTGGAAATCGTAAATTACAATACCTATTAGCTTTAGACCTTATCGAACTATATTTAAACAACGGAGGAAATCCAACCAATCTACGAAATGACAAAGGACAAACCTTAATTATGTTAATTCAAGCATTATATAAATGTAGTCCCGATATACAAACATTCCGCTATGATGCTGATCTGGATTCCCCCTATTCTGTCATATATCCTAAAGATACAAATTTCATCCTTGACAAGGATGGAAACTTTTCAATTACAAAGATTTGGTTTGCATACTCCATTTACGAACAATCCATATTACATACTATTCAGATTTTACCTCAATTGAAGCGTATAAATCCGACAGTCAATAAAGGTTTTTATCTGGATATTTACAATAATTGCCATGACAATTCTAAAGAGTTTTCCGTTTTTTTTCAGATACTCAAGGATTTTTTCAGAAAGCCAGAAATTCTTATGGAACAATACAATATCCAAAAGAGAAAACAAGAATTAGAAAAATTAAAATATGGGACAATCCTTTCTCAAGAAATAACAGATTCTGATGATATTCAATCATCTGCCAACAAAGAAAACGAAGTTTCCTCCAAACATGCATATCATAATATACAAGAAGTTTACAATGAATTTCATGAATTAATAGGATTACAAGAAGTCAAACAAGAATTAGAAACATTCATCAATACCATAACTATACAACAGGAAAGACAAAGAAATGGAATGCCAATATCTAATCTGTCTTATCATTGTGCTTTCATAGGCTCACCCGGAACAGGAAAAACGACAGTAGCAAGAATATTGGCGAAAGCATACAAATTATTAGGAATTATCACAAATGGAGATTTAATAGAAGTTGGCAGAAGCGACCTTGTAAGTGCCTATTTAGGACAAACAGCTATAAAAACAAATGAATTGGTAGACAAGTCCATAGGAAATGTACTCTTTATTGACGAAGCTTACTCTCTATTTGAAAGAAAAGATGACAGTTATGGAAAAGAAGCCATAGACACATTAATTACTCGAATGGAAAATGATAGAAATAATTTGGTTATCATTTTAGCTGGATATGAAAAAGAAATGACTGATTTTCTATCCACCAATCCAGGTATGATGTCAAGGATTAATAGATATATACATTTCCAAGATTATAATACGCAAGAACTAACAGATATATTTACTAAAATGACTTCAAAGAATGCCTATTCGCTTTCACCGGAAAGTCAGAAAATTCTACATGAAAAGATGCAATATGTTTATTCTCACAGAAGCAACACCTTCGGCAATGCCCGCTTTGTACGCAACTTATTTGAAAAATGTATTGAGGAACAAGCCAACCGAATAGCTTCTATACAAATAAAGGATGAAAAAACACTTATAGAATTAACTACAAGTGATATATTAAATGCCATTCAAAAAATCAAGTATTAACAAAACGACTACAAAATGAAAAATGCCATGAAACAGATCTTAATTATTGGTACAGGAGGTGCCGGATGTAACATTATCAATGACTTACAGATAACGAAACAGAAAACCATCTATCCCAAAGGAGCCAATTTCACATTTGACAACACAAAACTTAATTCCCCTAACATACACTTTTTAGGATTAGACAATAGCCAAAATGTCCACAAAGAAGAGCCTTGGTTTATTTCTACTGAACAAGATTTATCAACAATACTACTTGATGTTTTAAATGGAATAGAATCTATATTTATTATCTGTGGCATACGTGGCAAAACAGGAGGTCATTTAGCTAAAGAGATTGAGCAATATGCTGCAAACAATAATATCCAACCAGTATTGGTTGCTATATATCCTTTCAGTTTTGAAGGAGAAGGAAATACAAAACAAACAACTCAGTATTTTGAATCACGTTCCCTTGATATTATAAAAATAAGTAATGATGACTATGGTAATGCACCTTTCAATGATGGCTTTTTATTAATTAGTCTACAAATTTTTCAATCTATACTATCATATCTTGATTGGGAATAGAATTTTAAGAAGTTCCCAATTGCACAACAAAAGTGCAGAAAACTACAATTTTCTGCACTTTTGTTGTGCAATTGACGTATATTTGCATATAAATATATACCAACCATGGACAGATTATACGAAAACTTCAATAAACTCCTTAAAGCTACAAGTACCGATTTCATCCGATACAAGTATACTGAAATAAACTGGGATAGCCATATGCTCGGACTTGTTGGGCCACGCGGAGTAGGTAAAACCACCATGTTCCTTCAACATATCAAGCAGAACATGAATCCGAAAGACACATTGTATGTTTCAGCAGACAATATGTACTTTGCCGATAATTCCCTAATTGACCTAACAGACAAATTCAGCAAACAAGGTGGCAAGCACCTATTTATTGATGAAATACACAAATACCCTAACTGGTCTCGTGAATTGAAGCAGATATTCGATTCTTATCCTGATATGCAAGTTCTTTTCACCGGTTCCTCTATTTTAGATATTTATAAAGGAACGGCAGATTTAAGCAGACGTGCCCCCATCTATGAAATGCAAGGGCTGTCTTTCAGAGAATATTTAAGTATGTTCCATCAAATTCATGTACCAGTCTACACATTAGAAGAGATACTGGAACATAAAGTTGAAATTCCGGGAATAGCACATCCACTTCCGCTATTCGCTGAATATATACAACACGGCTATTACCCGTTTAGCAAAGATATCACTTTTGAAATCGAGTTGAACCAAGTAATCAACCAGACTATGGAAAATGACATACCTCAATATGCTAATATGAATGTCTCCACAGGACGTAAATTGAAACAACTGTTGATGATTATTGCCAAAAGCGTTCCATTTAAGCCTGTCATGCAAAAACTTGCTGACATCATTGGAGTTAGTCGTAATTATTTAAGCGATTACTTACTTTATATCGAGAAAGCGGGGATGATAGCTCAAGTTCGCGATGACACAGGCGGGGTCAGAGGTCTGGGCAAAGTAGAAAAAATATATCTTGATAATACTAATCTCATTTATGCATTAGGAGGAGAAAATTCCAATATCGGTAATATCCGCGAAACATTTTTTTATAACCAAATGCGAGTTAAACAGGATATTATATCTTCCAAAATCTCAGATTTCCAAATAGGAGAAAGAACATTTGAAATAGGCGGAAAAAACAAAGGACAACAACAAATAACCGGAGCCAAAGAAGGATACATTGTAAAAGATGATATAGAAACCGGATACGGGAATATTATTCCACTTTGGAATTTCGGAATGAATTATTAATAATAGCCTTATAACAATTTTAATACAAAATATATTTATGTCACATACCAGACAAGAACAGATGGAAGCCTTCGGACGCTTCCTGGACATTCTCGACGAACTGCGTGTTAAATGTCCCTGGGACCGCAAACAGACCAATGAAAGTCTGCGTCCCAACACCATAGAAGAGACTTACGAACTTTGCGACGCCCTGATGAGGGATGACAAGAAAGAAATCTGCAAGGAATTGGGCGACGTATTATTGCACGTTGCTTTCTATGCCAAGATAGGCTCGGAAACAGGAGATTTTGACATCAAAGATGTTTGCGACAAACTGTGTGATAAACTGATTTTCCGTCACCCGCATGTATTCGGAGAGGTAAAAGCAGAGACAGCAGGACAAGTTTTCCGAAAATTGGGAACAGTTGAAGCTAAAGGAGAAAGACGGCAATAAGAGTGTATTGAGCGGTGTACCGCTGCCCTCCCCTCGCTCATCAAGGCTTATCGTATTCAAGACAAAGCCCGTAATGTAGGTTTCGACTGGGAAGAGCGTGAACAGGTATGGGATAAAGTGAAGGAAGAAATCGGAGAATTTCAGGATGAAGTAGCCAATATGGATAAGGACAAGGCGGAAGCTGAATTCGGCGACGTTATGTTTAGCCTTATCAATGCAGCGCGTCTCTACAAGATCAATCCTGATAACGCTTTGGAACTTACCAACCAAAAGTTTATCCGTCGCTTCAATTATTTGGAGGAACATACTATCAAGGAAGGAAAAAGCCTGAAGGATATGTCTCTTGAAGAGATGGATGCTATTTGGGATGAAGCAAAGAAAAAAGGACTGTAAGACCTATGAATAACATTGATTTAAATGCAATCATCGAAAAATGAATAAAGTAACGCAAGACACTTAGACCGCTTATATAAAGGGAGTAACTCATACCAGTGGTTTCAGTTTTATTATGGTAACAGATAAGAGTGGAAACAGAAAGCAAGATTTTGAAGTGGTCGGAGCAACCAATGATGATTTGGAGTTCATAACACATGCCAAACAGGATATTCCACTATTGATTGCAGAAATAGAATACTTAAAATCAATGCTGTCTAAATAAAAAAAATAGAGACTCTATTCCGTGCGAGTAGAGCCTCTATTTTACTCAAACAGAGCGTCTAACTCGTATGAATAGACGCTCTGTTTTTCTTTATTTCTTCTTCGAATCGTTTCCTTTATCCTTGCCACGATTCATTCCTTTTATCATCTCCCGGTGGAAGCGCATTTCCGCACGCTGCACGAGAAATATCTTCTTACTGGAAAGAATCTTTTTGAACTTACCCAGATAAGTCTTATCAAGCTGATCGGCAGCAATACGATTGTTGGCTATCTTATCGTTGATTTCTGCATATTGAGCTTCCGTCGTCTTATCATCTTTACCTTTGCGCATCAAATCCCACGATTCATCATTCAGTTTCTTCTTCTTATCCTGAAGTTCAAAATAGACGGGAAAGAACTTGGCTGCCTCCTTTTTACTCAATCCTGCCTGTTCGGTAATGAATTCCTTTTGTTTTGCCCTGAACTCCTCCCGGGATAAATGCTGATCACATCCGTCAGCAGCCCAAAGAACAGGCATAAAGCCACACAACAAAACAACCCATGCGATTAGTTTTCTCATTTTCTGTATTCAATCAGTTTTAATAAATCATTCTACACTTGCGTCACTCAAATAAACATATAACGAATAATCATCCAGCATAGCGCGGTCCAGTGCCACATCCAGCATTTCGTCCGATACGACTTCAGTATCCACCTCCGTCACCGCCACTTCATCGACCGCAGCAGGTTTGTGATCTGTCGACGCTACCCGGATAATCAGGGCCGCACCTACAAACATAGCAGCGAGATAGAGCAATGGTTTCAGTCTTGTCCATGTGCTGACAGATTCTTCCTTGAAAACTACTTTTTCTTTTTCAGGAAGTTTATTCATTACCTCCGAAGTCAGGTTTTCAAAGTAACCATCAGGCACTTTGAAGGAATTTTCCTTACCAAGCTTCTTCAATAGGATATCTTCTTCTTTCATACGTTTTTCTCCTCTCTTTTACTTAGACAACGTCCAATTTAAAAGGTTTAATCTATTTCTTCTAAAAAACTTCTCTATTTTCTTCACCGCATGATGATATGACGCTTTGAGCGCACCAACCGATGTACCGAAGATTTCCGACATCTCTTCGTATTTCATTTCCTGGTAGTACTTCAGGTTGAACACCATACGTTGTTTTTCCGGCAAAGTCAATAGAGCTTTTTGCAGACACAATCTGTATTTCGTCGCCCGAAAAGTAGGAGTCACTTTCCAGCTTCTGCACAATCGCAGCTTCAGGATCGTCAATATCCACGGTAGTCATAGCGCGCTGCTTGTTCAGGAAGGTAAGACATTCGTTCAGCGCGATGCGATAGAGCCAGGTAGACAGTTTCGCCTCGGCACGGAAATAATCAATATTCGTCCATGCCTTGATGAAAGTGTTTTGCAGGAGATCGTTCGCATCCTCATGCGACAGTACCATCCGGCGGATTTGCCAATATAATTGCTCGCTATACTGCGCCACAATCATTTCAAATCCTTTCCGCTGTGTACTCTCCTCCTGAAGGAGTTTCAGAACTTCGCGTTCGTTATAAGGAATCATAATCTCTTGTATCTGTATGTTTATTTATGGTTTCAAATTCAGGTTGTTCATTGCTTCTAGTAAAGACGAATCATATTTATAAATGTCCTCACAATACCTCAAATTATTATCGGCAGACAGATAAACCGTCTGATAATCTATAAATAAAGGTATATATTTCTCTAAACTATAATGTTTCAGTTCGCGATAGGCCGCACTGACAGGCAGCTTCTTCCCCTCTTCACTCACCGGCTTGATATCCATTGCAATACGGATACGGTCTTCCAATAATTCATCCGGTTCTTTCAACAAGAAGAAAGCGAAGTCGAGTGCTTTCTGAAGGCGGACGCAACCGTGGCTCACTGCCCGGTTCTTCAACGTGAAAGCCCACCGGGAAGGAGTATCGTGCAGGTATACGGAATGAGGGTTAGGGAAACGGAAGATGATGCGTCCCAATGAATTCCCCGTTTTATTATCCTGCTTCACCGTATAAGGTACACCTTTTCCTGCATATTTAGCCCAATTAACCTGATGAGGATTTACTTGCAAGCCGTTCTTATCGTATACCTTCATGCGGTTACGGGTGAAATAGGTCGTATCTCTGCGATAAGTAGGGATGATTTCTTTCCGGATAATACTTTGAGGTACATTCCAATACGGATTCAGTTCCATATAATAAATCCTGCTCGACAACAGAGGAGTTTTATTTTTCACACTCCCCACACAGATACGCATCTCCAGAATAGAGTCCGTTTCTTCGTTGATTGCCTGCAACATGAATGCCGCCACATTGGCTATCACATATTTCTGTCCTTTATCCAATGCATATTGCCAACGTGCCCGCTCCATATTTACCAACAGACGATTCCGGTAATAATCCGTAGTATCCGTTTTCCCCCAAGCATTTACACGAACCAGTTCTTCCTGCATCTTGCGATAAAGCGGAGAAGAAGGTTGTGCTCCACGAAGAGCAGCAATTGGATTTGCACGCAATGAATCGAGGGCGGCATTTGCAAAAGTAACATCACAATGTTTTAAGGGAATACGATTGATCGAATCATTCCATCTGCGTTCCGAAGGCAGGAAACCAAACTTCAACTGGCACACATACGAAAGATATGCGGCTGTCAACTGATATTCCACATCTGCCAACAGACGGTTCATTGTCTTTCCTTCCTGCAACTTCAAAGAACGTATTTGTTGCAATCTCTCACGGATGCTATCGACCGAATAAAGATTCGGGTTAATACCATGCCGTGAAATGTCTCCCAGCCAGAACAACATAGAGTCCGCCACCTGTGCGGCAGGTTTATCGGACACGAGCGAGTCATTCAACCAGAAGAATTCATCCTTTTCCCGATAATGGGCCAGCAAAGCCGAATCCCAAGGAGTTACAGGATTTTCATTCAGGCAGGAGCGAATCATCAGACGAATACTGTCGGCATCTATTTGATAAGCAGGGTTGAACAGTTCTTGCAGGGAAGCCAATGAGTCCGGTATCGGAGACTGGGGTTTCTCTTTCTTACAGGCTGCCAAACAAACGACGAACAGGATTACCGCTCCCCAAAGCAGGCGTCTATTTCTCATAGACAGTTCCTCCATCAACGTCAATACACATATTCTCTTTCGCTAAAATCGTTTGCGGGAAAATGGCGGATGCTTCATCAAATAGAATAGATTCATCCTCGTAACGGGCTGAAAAGTGTCCGATCACCAATTGTCTCACATTGGCGTCCAAAGCTAGTTGTGCGGCTTGCGCAGCCGTAGTATGATAAGTTTCCTTGGCACGTGCCTGCTCTGTCTGCGCAAAGGTAGCCTCATGGAAAAGCAAATCTACATTGCTGATTTGTTCGGCAAGCGACGGGCGATAGATTGTATCGGAGCAATAAGCATATTTACGAGCCGGAGCCGAAGGACGGGTCAGACGCAAATTAGGTATTACTTCTCCTTCGGGAGTTACAAAGTCTGCTCCGTTCTTGATACGGTTCAGTTCATAGACCGGGACTTTATAAAAGTCCACCATGTCTCTGATGATATGGTTCGGACGCTGTTTCTCTTCAAAAAGGAAACCGCAGCAGGGAATTCGATGTTTTAAAGGGATGGTGGTCACAGTCACCGAACGGTCATCGTAAATGAGCATCGGTTCTTTCGTTTCGAATTCATGGAAGAACACCTTATAAGTCAAAGTCTTACAAAAGAAAGCAAGCATCGGTGCAAACAGTTCTTCCAGTCCTCGTGGAGAATGAATATGCAAATCGGCTGTTCTTCCCAATAATCCGAATGTAGAAATCAGCCCCAACAATCCGAAACAATGGTCACCATGTAGATGAGAGATGAAGATATGATTCAATCGGGAAAATTTCAGTCGCGAACGACGTAACTGCATTTGTGCTCCCTCGCCACAATCAATCATAAATAGTTTTTCACGCAGGTTCACGACTTGAGAGGTCGCAAAATGTCGCGTGGTAGGCAAAGCGGAACCGCATCCCAATATATGTAACTCAAATTTTTCCATGGTATGCAAAGATAAAGCATTTCAGATTCAATCTTGCAAAGGAAGAAACTTTTTTTTCTATTCACCACAGAGGACACGGAGGACGCAGAGGGTAAGAAGGGTAAGGAGGATATGGAGAAGATGCGGAGGATAAGAAGAGGGTAGATTTATATAAATAAAATATATCGCCATCGTTAGTTTGTTAAATCAAGCTTTCACACCCTCAGTATTCTCCATATCCTTCCTGTCCTCTATATCCTCTCCATATCCTCCCTACCCTCTGTGTCCTCTGCGTCCTCTGTGGTGAATAGAAAAAGGCGCCCCCAACCGGGAGCGCCTTCATCAGAAAATATTCTGTTCAGATTATTTCTTTCCTTCCAACTGTTCTTTCAATGCAGCCAGAGCGTCGATGTCGCCCCAGAGTAGTTGAAGCAGCTTGGTTTTGGATCATCGGAGAATCTTCTCTCTTACCAGAAGATGCTTTCTTTGCGCCAGAAGCAGCTTTCTTTTCTGCTCTTTCTTCAGCCTTAGCTACATCTTCGAAGATACGGCTGTGAGACAGGATGATTCTCTTAGCGTCCTTGTTGAACTCGATCACTTTGAATTCAAGTTTCTCATCCAACTGAGCTTGTGAACCGTCTTCTTTTACAAGGTGTTTCGGAGTTGCGAAACCTTCTACACCGTAAGGAAGAGCTACAACAGCACCCTTATCCAACATTTCGATGATAGTACCTTCGTGTACAGAACCTACAGTGAATACTGTTTCGAATACATCCCAAGGATTTTCTTCGAGTTGCTTGTGACCAAGGCTCAAACGACGGTTTTCTTTGTCGATTTCCAATACCTGAACTTCGATGTCAGCACCAATCTGAGTAAATTCTGACGGGTGTTTCACTTTCTTAGTCCAAGAAAGGTCAGAGATGTGGATCAAGCCGTCAACACCTTCTTCGATTTCTACGAATACACCGAAGTTAGTGAAGTTACGAACTTTTGCAGTATGCTTGGAACCTACAGGATACTTTTCTTCGATAGTTTCCCATGGATCTTGTTTCAGTTGTTTGATACCCTAAAGACATCTTACGTTCTTCGCGGTCCAGAGTCAGAACTACAGCCTCTACTTCGTCGCCCACCTTCATGAAGTCCTGAGCAGAACGCAGGTGCTGGCTCCAAGACATTTCTGATACGTGGATCAGACCTTCTACGCCTGTAGCGATTTCGATGAATGCGCCGTAGTCAGCCATCACAACCACTTTACCTTTCACCTTGTCACCTACCTTCAAGTCAGTGTCAAGAGCATCCCATGGGTGCGGAGTCAGTTGCTTCAAGCCAAGAGCGATACGTTTCTTTTCGTCATCGAAGTCAAGGATAACAACGTTGAGCTTCTGATCCAGTTCAACCACTTCTTTCGGATCGCTAACGCGGCCCCAAGAAAGGTCTGTGATGTGGATCAAACCGTCTACGCCACCCAAGTCGATGAACACACCGTAAGAGGTGATATTCTTAACAGTTCCTTCAAGAACCTGTCCTTTTTCGAGCTTGCCGATAATTTCTTTCTTCTGTTGTTCCAGTTCAGCTTCGATAAGAGCCTTGTGAGATACAACAACGTTTTTGAATTCCTGGTTGATCTTAACCACTTTGAATTCCATTGTTTTGCCAACGAATTACATCATAGTCACGGATCGGTTTAACGTCGATCTGAGAACCCGGCAAGAATGCTTCGATTCCGAATACGTCTACGATCATACCACCCTTTGTGCGGCACTTGATGAATCCCTTGACTAATTTCTTCATTTTCCAGAGCATCGCGATTAACGCGATCCCAAGAACGAGTAGCGCGGGCTTTTCTGTGTGACAGAACGAGCTGTCCTTTCTTGTCTTCCTGGTTTTCGATGTATACTTCTACAGTATCACCTACTTTCAGGTCCGGATTGTAACGGAACTCATTCAAAGGAATGATACCGTCTGATTTGTAACCGATGTTCACAACTACTTCACGCTTGTTCATTGCGATTACGGTTCCGTCAACAACCTCACGGTCGTTCACTTTGTTAAGCGTACCGTCGTAAGCTTTTTCTAGTTCTTCGTGGCTTGCGCTTGTTACAGCTTCGCCGTTTTCATAAGCATCCCAGTTGAAG
>ENA-OQAB01001169-OQAB01001169.1-human-gut-metagenome-genome-assembly--contig:-NODE-1169-length-12775-cov-3.686749_pt1 | contig 12775 bp, 15 predicted proteins | sample MGYA00242490_ERZ504517 | MGnify/ENA primary metagenome ERZ504517 (study PRJEB26092, sample SAMD00036298) | human gut metagenome | host: Homo sapiens | study: EMG produced TPA metagenomics assembly of...
AAGGGGAAATCATTCCGGCCTGCACATTCCGCCCATAAGTGCCGGCTGGCTCCCCGATAGCCAAAAAGACACGATTGCTTCCAGATTATGCAGTGGTATCCGCCCCATTTCCTGGGTCTGGTTGAAAATCACCACGTTTTCCCCATCCAGTGAAAGATAACTGTCCTTCGGACGTCACATACAAGGTATTCAGCAATTTTTTCATCTGCAATCCTCCGTTATGGTCTTTTGAATATATCCTTTAACAGAAGGCGCCTTCCCCTAGTTTAGGCAGGCAGATATCCTTCAGGGAGCAGGCATTACAGCTTTTGGACCATTTCACCTTAGGCGTATACCGCCTGTCATACATCTGATGCATTTCTGCAAAACTTAACCTTACCTGCTCTTTAAGTTCCTTTGAGAAGATAACAATCTGTCTGCGCCGTGTTTCCCCATAAAAGACAGCTCCCTCCTGAATGTCGGTCGAAAGCATCTCCTCCAGGCACATGGCCTGCGCTGTAAGCTGCAATATATCGACTTCCGTATCTTTAGGGCTGCCCTTCTTATACTCAATTGGATAGACTTTATAAAGTCCTCTATGCCCATGGATGGAAATCCCGTCATCCGACTTCCTGAATTCCACAATATCGCACTCACCGCTGATTCCCATGGTTCTTGAAAATACAGGCATTGACCTGCTGACTTTGACATCCTTCCTCTTCTCATTGAAAAATGGGTCATGGGCATTTTTATGAAGCAGTTCCCCTGCCACCGTGTATTCATTTTCCTGCCACTGCTGCTCGATGTGGATTAAAGCCCACTGTCTTCTGCAGAATGCAAAATGCTGGATTCCTGAAAGCATCAAAAAATCCTCTTCCCTATATTCCATCATATCTTCCTTGAAATCTCCACGGATTGAGGAATCTGCCCTTCATGAATGGTTACGGAATAATCTCTATATTGTCTTGGATAGAGGACGTCATCCTGTTTTTTTCACCTCAACCGCATCAAACAGTTTATACGCCGGACAATCTCCCAATTCCTTACTATGTTTAAACACGATGAGCCGGCGGACCGCCATTTTTCCCCTGGCTGCGGAATGGTCGATTTCAAAACATATTCGATGATGGGCATCCCACAAAACGATTCCAAATCCTCCTCTGAAAAGCCCGTGGATTTTCTGGCCAGATTAGCTGATATGTAACCCTCCGCGCGGTACAGGGCGTAGGGAACGATATTCTTTCTTCCCATTTCCGTACTCTTATTTTCCGCGTCCTTTTCTGTGGTGATAGCCACACGGGTAATGGTCACTTCCTGACTCACAATGGGGTCAATGCTTCTGGCAAATCCCAGCTGTACAGGCCCACGCACCTGGCCGCAGTTTAACGCTGCCTTTACAAAGGTTGTCATGACCGCGCCAAAGGCTCGGATATCGAAAAAGTTACGGCACATAAAATCCCGTATTTTCTGGTCTACCTGAGGGTCTTTCTTTTTGAGCTCCTTGATTCCCTTTTCATCTGTCTCTACCTCATGTTCAAAAAGAACTTCCTGATCATTTCCGATTGCCTCAATTTTAAACCGGGCTCCTTTTAACACCTCTCCGTTTTCCTTGTTCTTCTTGACAATCCGGAGTGTACTTTTCAAAATCGTGTTGGTGATCTCAAATTTTTCCTGATCTGCCATTGACTGATATCCGGCAGGAATACCGATCTCATACACTGTATAGTCGATCTCTTTTCCTGATGCATATTTCGGGAGAGATTCCCATCGATATCTCCAGTGATTTTCTTCGCTCAGCCGAACCGTCTCTTTGAGAACCCCATCTGCCTTCAGCTGCACTTCGATATACTCCGGACGTTTCTTTGCCGCATTTTTATCATCCTCCCATATTTTCACAACTTCTTTCGAAAGTACTTCCGGGATATGCGTATTGAGGATCACATGCTCTCCTTGTTTCTCCTCATAAGAAGGAACATATCCGTCGGGAATCTGAACTTCTTCTGCCTCGTACCGGATCTCCCGGCCATTTTTATACTGTGGAAGATCTTTCCATGCATATCTCCATCCATTGGATTCTTCCAGAATGACCGCCTCACCATAGGAAACGCCGTCTGCTTTCAGCTGTACAAGTATCTGCTTTGGTCTTATTCCGTCCTGATTTTCGTTATCTTCCCATTTCTTTGTGACTGCATAAGTGATTTTGGACTCCTCTTGCACGGACAGCAGGATCTGTCCATAGTGTTCTTTTACTTCTGTCCCGACCATATCCTGATATCTTGTATCTTCCGTTTTCAGATAGAATACCTCCTGTGTGTCATACCGGTATTCCAACTGTATTTCTTGTCCATCTCCGGCGCCTGTATAACGAAAATAAATCTGGTCGCCTGCAGACAGCCTCTGACTCTTTGTAACCTCTTCTCCGGTCTGCGCACGATATACCTTTACTTCATCAGGAAGATTTGTAAACCAGAATGTCCCGGTAAAGTCACCTTCTACAGTGACTGTCTCTGTTCTGTACCGCCCTTCCGACTCAAGAGTGGCAGTTACCCGTTCTTTCATGCTGACGCTTCCTGTATTCCGGATTTTATTAAAATATGGGCTCTCCGGATTCTGGGCATAATATTGAAGGTCATACTCATAGGAAAAGTCCTTCAGCCAGTCTGTCCGATTCCCTTTTACGACTGCCCACACTACCGCCTGCATCGCATCAACCGCAGGATATTCTTCTATCCCCCACCTCTCCATAAGGCCGGTCGCATTTGCCGGATATCCGAGATAGAGAATGGTCGCTATCATTTCTTTCGTCACAGGAGGATGTGGCTCCTCCGCCTTAGGCGAGAAGTAATCATATCTCTTGTATCCTGACGTTCCATCCATCGACGGCTGCAGTCTCTCATGATGATAACAATAGACTGTGATCGGAACCCCGTCTTTGTAATAAAAATAATGTCCATTGTGGTCGGGATTATTATAAACTGTAATTGTACCGTCTGACAGTACATTGGCCTCCTCAGTGATCACTTCCGTGTCATCTGACAGCACATCGGTCTCCTCAGTGATCGCTTCTGTCCTATCTTCTGCCCTGGATTCCGGGGCCGTCAACAGAAGAAAGAGGACAAATATGATCGGTATGATCCAGAGAAACACGGATACTGTTCTTTTTATTTTTTCTTTCATCATTCCCTTTTTCCTTCACCTCACATACTCTCTGTTTCCCTAAAATGTATCTGGAAATTTAATTCTTTTCTATCATACTTATTTTTGTAAGCTGCAGATGATTTTTGTTGTAAATCTTCTTGTTTTTGTTGTAAAAAATCTTTCATCCATTTCTAAAGGAACATCTTTCCGAATAAAAAAGTGCCGTCTGACATTATATCTTGCTTCTGTCAGACGGCACATATACAGCTCTTCTCCACAGGCTGTCTTCTGTTCCTTTAAATCTGTTCTAATATAAATCTTGAATACTCTTTTCGAATCTGTTCCAGATACTTTTCCCCTACCGGAATACAAATATCATTCATACAGATGATCTGTTTTACTTCAATGGAATGAATATGCATCAAATTGACAAGGTACGACCTGTGGACTCTCACGAAATTTTTATCTTTCAGAGACTTCTCCAGTTTATCCATAGTCAGGTAAAACTCCTCCTGCCGATCTCCTCTGCAGAACATGTGGACAACCCTGTTTCGAATTTCAAAATAAATAATCTCCTGCGTTTCCATTCTCTTTACAGTATGTCCTACTTTGTAATAAAAACATTCCTGCTGATTTTTTTCTGCCAGTTGAATCGCTCTCAAAAGAATTCTTTCAATCGTCTCTTCTGTCGCCTCATCCTTGATCAGATAATGCAGCGGCATTACATCAAACGCCTGAAATACATGCTCTTTGCTGGAAGTAAAAAACACAATCTGAGCCCTTGCTCCCCATTCTCTTAGCTTCTGCGCTGCCTCGATGCCCGTAATGCCCGGCATCAATACGTCTACAAAAAAGATATCTACTCCTTCTGACGCTCCATCCAGATCAAAGACCATACCTGTCCCTGAAGAAAATTCTATCAGTTCCATCTTGATATGATTCCTCTCTCCGATTTTATAAAGTTTCCTCTTCAGACTTCTTCGAAACTCCTCATCATCGTCACACAAACAGATCTTATACATACGTTCTTCCTCCTGTACTTTCTCTAAAACCGCTCTGTCCCTGTTCTGTCAGACTCCGAACAATACAAAAGATACTTCAAATTCTCCTTCTTTTGCCACAAAAGAAACCGTACCTCCGTATTTTTCTGCTGATTTTTTTATGTTCGTTATCCCAATTCCATGCATTTCTGCATTGTCCTTTGTTGTTTTTAAGTTTTTATCAATCAAAATCTCTCTATTGACCGTATTTGTAAATCTGCAGATCAACATATCCGCTTTGGAAGTCATTTTGATCCGGATTGTCCGCTCCTCTTCCGGTGGAATCTTCGCACATGCCTCGATGGCATTATCCATGATATTTCCGAAAAGAATACATCCATCCAGACTATCCAGCTGGATGCCTTTTGAAATGAAAATCTCATCTTTTACAGAAATTCCCTGCTCCCGCGCTGTATGTATTTTTTCCGAAAGTACCGCATCAATAATCGGATTTCCCGTCTCGATGATCTGCTTTCCTCCGTTTTGCATACTTTCTTTCATATCCGAAATATAGTTTACCGCCAGATCTGTCTCTTTCCCCTCTATCAGTCGGCTCAATATGTCCAGATGATTCTTCATATCATGACGAAATCCTTTCAGATCCTGATTCCGCTTCTCAAGTTCCGCATAATGATTCATCTGATTTTCCAGCTGCATCTTGAGATAAATGCTGTGATATCCTTCTTTGATCGACCGGAACCACTGTCGGATGATCACATATACAACATACACTTCACATAGGATCACTCCGATTTCGATAAAATTAAACGGTGCGATTGGAAGCCATACATCATAAAGAACAATTTCCATTCCCACCATAAAAAGCATAATTCCCAAAATGACAATGCATGCATCCAGACTGGCATCTTTCGTCCGGTTTTTCAGTACAATGATAAAATCGATCAAAAATGTCACCAGGAATACTCCCAAAAATACATCCTGCACCTCATAAAAGGTAAACCAGCCTGTAAGCTGTCCAATAAAAAAAACTGCCGCAAGCACGAGATGCCCCCATTGGAAAATGCGCAGGATTCTCTCCCGGGCGAGATGACACCCCACCTCTAAATAGTGATTCAGCAGAACCGGAAACAGATATAGCACACTAAACTCTATAAAATAGCAAACTGCATAGTTATTGAAAAGGAACATCTGATATTGCGACTGGCAGAAAATCCAAAGTCCGATAAAACCGATCAGCAGTGCCAGCTGACATCCATGGAATTCTGTTTCCAGCTTCTTTAATTTTACATTCATGATCAGTATAAAAATTGCCAGCACAAACAGCGAAACCGCTATCACGAATGCCCCTATGCTATCCAAAAAGACATCTGCGACTAGTTCTCCTCTCGACCCGATCCAGATTCTCCCGATTCTTCCCGATAAATTCTTATAAGAGGATAAAAATTCAATCCGGATGGTCTTTCCTGCGTAATCTTCCGGAAGTTTGATAAAAGTCCAGGAAGCCCCTCCGGTTTTCCCATGATTAATTTCTCTCATGCTCTCAAATGTATCTATTTTCTTTCCATCTACATAGACTCTGATTTCCTGTTGGGAAGATCCCAGCCGAAGATACGCATCTGAGAAGTTTGTCTCCGGAAGGTTCCTTTCGATCATAATCCGATTCTCAGCTATATTCTCTTTTGTAACATAAGGTAAATCTACGATTTTTCTTTCTTGTGTTCCCTCAATTGTCATGACCCAGTTCTCTGACAACTCGCACGATGCCCGAATAGATCTTAGCACCGGCTGATCATATACCGATGCCTGTATGAAAAAAATAACTTCCACCACCAGTATCAACAGACACATTCCAACTTGTACATACCTTTTTTTTCGTTTCTGTTCCATTTTCTTTTCTCTCATGTCTTTTCTTTTGTCACATTCTCATGACTTGTTAGATTTTATCGCATTTTTTCCCTTTTATCAATCGGCATTCTTTTTCATTATAAATACACTTTCATACTTTCTGACAGTTTCTCTTCAAGATGAATCAGCTTTCTGGTAATCTCCTTTACTCTGAATTCCGCTTCCGGATACTCATTCAGATATTTTCCAAGAGACTTGACCCCCATATTACATCCATCTGTGATCAGATCTGCGATCGTCGTATCAGACTCATTCCATACAAGCCTGACATTTGTCTTCACCCACGACATTCCCTTCGCCATCATTCCAGGCTCTTTTCCCTCATCCTGATATTCCTTCAATATTTCCTGGATTTCTTTTTCCAGCTTCTCATGTTTTTCCATACAGTCAGACAGGCATTGGTACAATTTCTTCTCGTGTACATATTCCAACACTTCCTCAATCGAAGAAATTCCCATTTTAATCCCTGCATCACATTCTCTTAATAATTTAATTGTATCCGGTTCTACCATTTTGTTTCCACCTTTCTCTTTCTTTTGGTGAAAGTATACCCGATCAACTAAAAAATATTCTCACTACAGTATCTCTCCAGATTTTCAAGTACTTTCTTATTCAGCCGAATTACGGCCTGCCTTGTCATCCCAGATGAACGCTTCTGACATCTGACATTTTCCCGCACAAGAAGCGATTTTTCTCCAAGTCCCATCAGGGTGTCACAAAAATACCAGGTATTGTTCCGGTCCAGCCATTTCTCAATCGCATGCTGCTCAAAAACAAGGACTCAGCGCCGTGTTAAATAAAATCGTATTTTCTCCGAGTGCCTCAAACTCTTCCTCGTATAACAACGTCACATTTTTACTCAGGCAACTACAAACGACATCACTTTCTTTTAATAACTCTGAAAGTTCACAGTAACGATACCCCTCCCGCTCTTCCAGTTTCGGTTTTCTCGTCCGGCTGTAATAACTGATCTGTGCTCCCATTGCGCCTAATGCTCTTGCGACTGCCTGCGCGCTTGCCCCAAGCCCAAGTAATCCGATACTCGCACCGGAAATCTCCGAACTTTCTCCTAAAAGCGGCGGATTCCCATCTGCCCCGTGAAGCCGTCCGATCAAGTTCATCAGCACATACTCTGCTACGCCTTCATCACCGTAATCCCGGATTCCTGTCACTGTGATTCCATGTTCTCTTGCATAAGCAATATCCACATTAGAACTTTCCTCTGAATACAGACTGCAGCACATCCCAATGTATACAAGATTTGGGCACTTTGCTAAGATTTCCTCCCCGATTGCATGTGTATAACTGACAAATACCGCATCTGCATCTCCGATTCTTTCTACAATCTCCTCTGCACTCTCTGGCTGCGAATCAAAGAAAATGATTTCCTCACAAAATTCCTTCAATTTTTCTTTACTCTCTTGCAGAATAGAAACCGGCTGGATTGCCACAAGTTTTTTTATTTTTTTCATAAGTTCTTCCTTCCCTTCCATATGTTTCAGCTATTATTTTATTATAGCACTGTGCATAAATTTCTCCCATTAGAGAATTGAATTTGTCTCATAAAAATAGCTTAAAGCTATCTTATACTTTCGTAATATAGCTCTAAGCCTTTCTGATTCTACCCGTTTTCTTTAATATACTACTGATTGCAAAGTATCGTTTGATACACTTATAATACCGAACTCTCCTATGCCACCAATACTTTTTTTCAATTTCTCCAAATCTTCTACTTCCACTCCGCATTCTTTTAAATACGTTTCTACATCCCCCCATGTAGATTTCAAATAGTCCAACGTTTTTTCCATCTCTTCTTTCGGCGAAGATAATAACACCTCCGGAACTTCTATCCCTTTTTGTTGGAAGATTTTTCTCTGCTCTTCAAATACACTTTTCATATTTTCAGCGCTAACACTATAATCTGCAACAATAATCTCTTCTGGGACTCCTGCCAGACGAAGCAATAACATTGCAATGACACCTGTACGGTCTTTTCCTACTGCACAATGAAAAACAATCGGTTCTCCCTTTCTTTCCACGATTCGTTCCATCACTTCTCTGATTTTTTCTTGATGCGTATTTAAAATTGTAATATAAAGATCTGAAAGTCTTTCCGGTATAGATAACAAACCTTTTTCATCATTGATTCGGTCTGACATTGGTATGGAATAATATGTAAAGTTTTCTGAGATTCTGTCCGGTGATTGTTCCACCTCACTTCTACTTCTAAGATCCAAAATACATGTGATCTTATTTTCTTCCATCCACGACAAATCATTCTCGGATAATCGATGCAGCGCATCCGACCTATAAAAACATCCTTTTCGTGTCGTTCCTCCGTTTGCCGGATAACCACCCAAATCTCTAAAATTACTTGTTCCATCCATAACTATCGGTGCTTTTATATTCCATTTTTCCATATTTCTCTGTTTACCTGCCTTTCTCCCACACTTCTTCTTTCATATTGCTTTTGATATAAACGACTGCTCCGCCCAAGCATAATAAAAACATCAATACAGAAAGTGCGGCAGCCTTTTGATAATCTAGATATGTATTCACTTGTTGATACAGTAAAATTCCTAACATTTTAGGATTATTCGGACCGGTAAGATATGGGATTGTAAACGCTCCAATCTGTCCCATCAAAATAAACGTCGCTGCTACGATCACATCTTTATATACAAGCGGCCATATAATCTTTTGAAAAATCTTCCAATAAGAACAACCTGCATCCCTTGCACTTTCCACATAAGAATCTTCCACTGCTGATAATGCTGCTGAGAGCAGCATCGCAGAAAACGGAATATTAAACCAAAGATTACACAAAATGATCCCTTTCATATCATACAAAAGTCCCGGTTTATATGCGATACCAAACAACTGTAGAAAACGATTAATAAACCCTGCATCTTTTATAATATTCATAACCGCATACACTGCTACAATTCCCGGAATAAATCTTGGAAGCAAGTAAAGCCTTCCAATGAATCTGCTAATTTTACTTTTAGAAAAACGTAAATACAATGCCAGTAAAAAACTAAAAATAATCGCCAAAAGCATTGTGCTAAAAGCTTCTATTGCTGTAAAGATCAAACTCTGAAAAGCTTCTTTACTCGTGAAAAAATATTGATAATTTGCCATTGTAAATGTACCATCTACAGTTTGAAATGACTGTAAGATTGTATTGATAATCGGAAGAACCACAACCAGCATCATAACTGCAAATGCCGGAAACACCATAACATACGGTGTCCATACCTTTTTATCTTTTTGTTTCATATGATCCTCATCTTTCCTTTACTGAGCAAGACTTCCAATTTCCTCCATCCATCTTGCAGCAATATCTTTCTGAAGCATTCCTATAGAAAAATATCTTAAAGACTCCATATTTGTTTCCTTTAACCAATCTTCATGTTCCAGGTCTTCTAATTTTGAAGAATCTACAACCGGAGATGCGAACATCGTGTTCCAATCAATCGCCTGTGCTTCATAGCTCAGATAAAAGTCAATGACAGAAAGGGCTGCTTCTTTATCTTTTCCAATCGATGGAATCATAAATCCTGCAAGACCTCCTAAGAAAGGTTCTTCTAATTGTGTTAATTTAATTCCTTCCGGAAGTGTTCCCATCGCTTTTTGGCTCAACACCATATTTACAAATGCAGGTGTCATATCTACCTCTTTATTTGCCAACAATTCCAAAGAACCTGCATTTTTCATCGGATACTGTACCTTGCCTGCTGTCTGATAAAGATACGGATGAAGTTCTTCCAATAATGCAAACCCATCGTCCCACTCTTTAGTATGTTCAGTCTTCCACTTTTCATCCGATGATGTTGCTGCTTCTTCCGGAAGCTGATTGTAAATTGTATTTGCAACAAATGAGAATCCTGAATTTCCTGTTGTTGGATCATTATAAGTAAATCTTCCCGGGTGTTCCTCAATCCACTGATACAGTTCTTCTGCTGTTTTCGGTGGGTTTTTCACAGTTTCGGAATTATATGCCAGATAAACAGATGTTCCGCGGTACGGGATGAAATTCTCTCCTACAATGTTATCTTTAAATATCAAGTTATCGTAATTCGGAATCTTAGACACATCAATATCTTCAAAAAAATCTTCACTTGTCTGTGCTTCGATATTGGCAATCGCACTGTCGTCTATTGCGATCAAATCAAAATCTGTATCCTTTTCGCCCGCTTTATATGCTGCTGAAAGACGATCCGGCAAACTCTGTTCGCTTGTTCCTGATACAACAAACTGGATCTCTACTTTTGCTACTTTACTATATTCTTCATTAGAATTATATTGCTTGTGGAAAAAATTATCCGGAAAAAATTGCAACTATCGTAAGTGGTGTTGCTGAAGGATGTAAACAATCTGAATGTGCTTTAGTTGGTGGAGAAACAGCTGAACATCCAGGTTTAATGCCTGTTGATGATTATGATTTAGCAGGATTTGCTGTAGGGGTTGTTGATAAGAAAGATATTATTGATGGTTCAACGATTAAACCTGGTGATACTTTAATTGGTATTGCTTCTAGTGGGGTTCATAGTAATGGATTCTCACTTGTAAGAAAAGTTTTTGAAATTACAAAGGAATCTTTAGATACATACTATGATGAATTAGGAAAAACATTAGGTGAAGCTTTAATTGAACCAACAAGAATTTATGTTAAAGCATTAAAGAATGTGAAAAATGCTGGTGTGAAAATTAAAGGATGTAGCCATATCACTGGTGGTGGATTCTATGAAAATGTACCTAGAATGTTACCAGAAGGGGTAAAAGCTGTTATTCAAAAAGAAAGTTACAAGGTTCCGGCAATTTTTGATTTAATTGCGAAAAATGGAGATATTGCTGAAGAAATGATGTATAACACATTCAATATGGGACTTGGTATGGTGATTGCTGTAGATGAAGCTGACGTAGAAAAAACAATGGCAGCTATTGAAGCAGCTGGAGATACATGCTATAAAGTTGGACATGTTGAAGCAGGAGATAAAGGAGTCGAGTTATGCTAAAAATCGCAGTCTTTGTTTCTGGTGGAGGAACAAACCTGCAATCACTGATTGATGCTACCCAAGCTGGTAGCATCAACGGTGAGATTGATTTTGGTTGTTTCTAATAGTAAAAAAAGCTTATGGATTAGAAAGAGCTAAAAATGCAGGCATTAAAGCTGAGTGCATTAAAGATGACAAATTACTGATTCAACGTTTAAAAGAAGAAGGCGTTGAATTAATTGTTTTAGCAGGTTATCTTGCTATTTTAAGTGATGAATTGGTATCACTTTATGAAAATAGAATTATCAATATTCATCCATCATTAATTCCAGCTTTCTGTGGACCAGGGTTTTATGGATTACATGTTCATGAACATGCTTTTAAACGTGGTGTGAAAGTAGCTGGAGCAACTGTTCATTTTGTTTCCCCAGTTGTTGATGGTGGACCAATTATCTTACAAGAAGCGATGGATGTATCAAAAGCATCAACGCCTGAAGAAATGCAACAAATGGTTTTAACAATTGAACATCGTATTTTACCAGAAGCAGTGAGATTATTCTGTAATGGGCAATTAAAAGTTGAAAATGAAAGGGTCGAAATATTATGAAAAGAGCATTAGTCAGTGTTACAAACAAAGATGGTGTTGTTGAATTTTGCCAAGGATTAGTAAAATTAGGTTTTGAAATTGTTTCAACAGGAGGAACTTTACATAAATTACAAGAAGCTGGTATCAAAGCTATTGCGATTGATGATGTGACTGGATTTCCTGAAATCTTAGATGGACGTGTCAAAACATTGCATCCTAAAGTTCATGGTGGGTTATTATTTAGAAGGGATTTACCTGAACATGTTGCAACTGTTAAAGAACATGGGATTCAACCAATTGATTTGGTTTGTGTGAATTTATATGAATTTGAAAAAGCTTTAAAAGCTGGAAAACCAATGGAAGATATGATTGAAAATATTGATATTGGTGGACCATCAATGATTAGAAGTGCAGCTAAGAACTTTAAAGATGTCTTAATTGTGACTGATCCTAAAGATTATCCAAGTGTTTTAGAAGCCATTGAAAATAAAACAGATAATTATGATTTTAGATTGAATTTAGCATATAAAGCATTTTAGCACAACTGGTGCTTATGATGCTATGATTTCTCGCTATTTTGCTGGTGTTGTTGGTGATGAATTCCCAGATACATTAAATATTTCATTAAAGAAAGTAGAACATTTACGTTATGGTGAAAACTCTCAACAAGCTGCTAATAAATATGAAGATCCATTTGTTCAAAAATCATTATTAGATTATGAACAATTACATGGAAAAGAAATTTCATTTAACAATGTTAATGATTTATATGGTGCTGTTGCAGTTGTAAGAGAATTTGGTGATCAAATTGTAACGGCAGCGATTAAACATTCTACACCTTGTGGAGTTGCAATTGGAAAAACAGGATATGAATCATATATGAAGGCTTATGAAGCTGATCCACAATCTATCTTTGGTGGTATTGTGGCAGTGAACTATAAAATTGATAAAGCAACAGCTGAAGAAATGCACAAAATTTTCTTAGAAATTGTTGCTGCACCTGATTTTTGATGATGATGCATTAGAAGTTTTAAAGAAAAAGAAAAACTTACGTATCTTAAAATTAAAGAATTTAGATGCAATGAGAAGCAAAATATGATATTAAATATCTTGAAGGAAAAGTCTTAGTTCAAGAGTTAAATACAAAGATGATTGATGAAATGAAATGT
>ENA-OQAB01001170-OQAB01001170.1-human-gut-metagenome-genome-assembly--contig:-NODE-1170-length-12771-cov-2.821338_pt1 | contig 12771 bp, 13 predicted proteins | sample MGYA00242490_ERZ504517 | MGnify/ENA primary metagenome ERZ504517 (study PRJEB26092, sample SAMD00036298) | human gut metagenome | host: Homo sapiens | study: EMG produced TPA metagenomics assembly of...
CAGATAATGCTCGTATCTTTTTTCAAAGGCTTCGTCGCCTCCTCTTTGGTTTCGAACGATTTATATTTTGCTCCGTCCTGTTCCGTCCACCTGCGCTTTGCATTCGCCCAGTTGTCATATACGCCCGGAAGTGATATCCTTTCCATTACCTACAATTAATATTTTTCGATTTTTTTGCCATTGTTTCTCTTGTTTAAATAAGTCCCTTGTCCGACTTCTCCTTCTTCTGGTGAGAAATCGATTCTATCCTTTGGAAAAATGCCTTCGGCTTGCCGGATAAGTTTGTTTTTTCGGCATCTAATCGCTTACCGACAATTATCAGCAAACCTGTCGACAATTACCGACAGGCAAATCGTTGGGCATGGAATCGAAGAAGTATGCGGTCAAAGATAAAAATTTATCCGGCACAAAACAGAACTTCTTAATGGAAAAAGTTTACATTTGCAGGAAACAATCATATAGATATGAAGCGTATATTTCTGATTGGATATATGGGAGCCGGAAAAACCACTGTGGGAAAAGTGCTGTCCCGGCAGTTGGGACTCTCGTTTATCGATCTGGACCACTATATAGAAGGCCGTTACCATAAGACTGTCGGGCAGCTTTTTGCCGAGAAAGGGGAAGATGCATTCCGGGATATCGAGCGGAGGATGCTCCGCGAAGTCGCCGCTTTTGAAGATGTCCTGGTATCGACCGGAGGCGGTGCTCCTTGTTTTTTCGATAATATGGAGTTTATGAACGGGGCTGGACAGACCGTTTACCTGAAAGTCTCGGTAGAGGAATTGGCGAAGCGTTTGGAGCTCTGTAAATCGACCCGCCCGATACTGAAGGGTCGTTCAGGTGACGAATTGAAAGCCTTTATTGCCGAAAGTCTGGAGAAAAGGGAACCTTTCTATTCGAAAGCGTCGATTGTGTTCGATGCGGAAGAGATGATGACCGATCAGGATGTATATAACATATCACAAGAACTGGCAATACGATTATAGAGTTGAGAGTTGAAAGTTGAAAGTGAAAACTGGCACAACCTTAACTTTCAACTCTCAACTCTCAACTTTCAACTATTAAATTATGGATAGACAAGGGCAGGGGGCTTATATTCCGCAGGAGCTATTAAAAGAACTCAGTAAGGCGAGTAATCGCTTACTGATAGGTATACCCTGTGAACGGGTAGAAGGAGAACGCCGTCTGGCTCTGACTCCCGAAGCGGTCGACATGCTGACCGACCGTGGGCATCGCGTTCTGGTGGAAGCCGGGGCGGGCCTGGGGATCAATTACTCCGATAACCATTATTCGGAAGCGGGAGCCGAGATTGTGGCGACTCCGGCCGAGGTGTATCAGGCGGACATCATCCTGAAAATCCTGCCACCGCTGACTGCCGAGGTGATGATGATGAAGCCGCGTACTACGCTGTTTTCAACCGTCCAGTTCAATACCTTTTCGCATGAAGCCTTCGAACTGATGATGGCTAAACGGATTACAGCTGTCGCTTATGAACTGTTGGCGGATGACAAACAGCGCTGTCCGGTCCTGAATGTGATCTCTGAGATAGAAGGAACAGCCTCTATCACGATCGCTTCCGAGTTGTTGAGCAATACGCAGGGCGGAAAAGGGATCTTGTTAGGAGGCATACCGGGCGTTTCACCGACCGAGGTCGTGATCATTGGAGCCGGTAATGCCGGGACTGTCGCCACCCGTGCCGCTATGGCACTGGGTGCTTCCGTGAAGGTGTTCGATGACGATATAAACAAGCTTCGGACCATCCAGCAGGTATTGGGGCAAGGCTTGTTCACTTCCACTTTCCATCCGAATGTGCTGCAAAACGCTTTCCGTAGTGCCGACGTGGTGATCGGGGCGATGCGTTACATCAATACGCGTCACCGGTATATCATCGCCGAAGATATGATCCGTATCATGAAGCGCGGTGCATTAGTTATTGACCTCAGGATCAATCAGGGAGGGTGTTTCGAGACGACCTGTTGCCTCTGTCCTTCCGATCCGGCTGTTTTCGAACAGTACGGCGTACTGCATTATTGCCGGCAGAACATCAGTAACCGTGTGGCGCGTACCACTTCGATGGCACTGAGCAATATCTTCGTCCCGATGCTTTTCCTGCTGGGCGATGCCGGTGCCGTGCAGGGGATGATCAAGAGCGACCCGGGATTCAAGAACGGAGTCTACATGTATTGCGGTAAGCCTGTTAATAGCTACGTTTCCAATCGATTCGGTTTATCATCGAATAATATCGATCTATACCTCTCTGCGTTTTAACCCATAAAAGTTTTGAACTCGCAAAGTTTATTCTTTACTTTGCGATGATCTTAAATATCAACAAGCGATTAAGCTAATATAAGTATATTATGGCAGAACAGACAAAAGTAACAACTCTGGAAAAGGTTGTCATCCGTTTTTCGGGCGATTCCGGTGACGGTATGCAGCTGACCGGAACAATCTTTTCCAATCTGTCGGCTATTTTTGGGAATGAAATCTCTACATTCCCCGATTATCCGGCAGAAGTGCGTGCTCCTCAAGGAACACTTAGTGGTGTATCAGGTTTCCAGGTTCATTTGGGATCCCGTAAAATTTTTACTCCCGGCGATAAGGCGGACGTGCTGGTCGCAATGAACCCCGCTGCGCTGAAAGTGAATGTGAAAAACCTGAAACCCAATGCGATCGTTTTGATCGATACGGATTCGTTCCAGAAGAGTGACTTGGACAAGGCGCAATTCACGACAGACGATCCGTTCCAGGAATTAGGGCTTGGCGGCGTGCAGGTCGTGGCGGCTCCTATCTCGACAATGGTGAAAGACGGCCTGGCTGAATTCGGCTTGGATAACAAGTCTGCGCTTCGTTGTAAGAATATGTTCGCACTGGGGTTGGTTTGTTGGCTGTTCGAACGTCCGCTGGATGAAGCGATGCACATGTTGCAGACAAGTTCGCCAAAAGCCGGCTATCGCACAGGCCAATATCAAGGGCGCTGACAGACGGTTACAACTACGGACACAATATCCATGCTTCGGTCTCCACTTACCGCATCGAAAGTAAGAAGGCTGCACCAGGTTTTTTATACTGACGTGAACGGTAATAAGGCCACATCCTACGGGTTGATCGCTGCTGCGGAGAAGGCCGGCTTACGGTTGTTCCTCGGAAGCTACCCGATCACTCCGGCCACCGATATCTTGCATGAGTTGTCAAAGCATAAGGAGCTTGGTGTCATCACTGTTCAGGCGGAAGATGAAATTGCCGGTATCTGTACTTCCATCGGAGCCAGCTTTGCCGGTTGCTTGGCTGCGACTTCCACATCCGGTCCCGGTCTGGCGTTGAAGAGCGAAGCGATCGGTTTGGCCGTGATCGCCGAACTGCCGCTGGTTGTTATTGATGTGCAGCGTGGTGGTCCTTCTACGGGTATGCCGACCAAGAGCGAACAAACCGACTTGATGCAGGCGCTTTACGGACGTAACGGTGAAAGTCCGGCTGTCGTGATTGCTGCTTCGACTCCGACAGACTGTTTCGATGCCGCTTACTGGGCAGGAAAGTTGGCCCTCGAACATATGACTCCTGTCATCCTGTTGACGGATGCCTTCATCGCCAACGGTTCTTCCGCATGGAAGCTGCCGAACTTGGCTGAATATCCGGAAATCAAACCGAATTATGTCTCCAACTACGATGCGAGTGAAAAAGTATGGAAAGCGTATCGCCGCGACAAGGAAAGCCTGGTTCGCTATTGGGCTATTCCGGGAACCGAGGGCTTTGCCCATCGTCTGGGCGGTCTTGAAAAAGACTATGAAACAAGCGCTATCTCGACAGACCCCGTCAACCACCAGAAGATGGTTACCACCCGCCAGGCCAAGATCGACAAGATTGCCGATTATATCCCCGAACTGGAAGTGATCGGAGACCCCGATGCAGACCTGCTGATCGTCGGATGGGGCGGAACATACGGACACCTCTACGAAGCAATGGAAACTATGCAGGAGCAGGGAAAGAAGGTTGCTCTGGCTCACTTCAAGTTCATCAGTCCGCTGCCTAAGAACACGGCTGAAGTGCTGAGCAAATACAAGAAGGTGGTCGTTGCCGAACAGAACAACGGGCAGTTTGCCAACTACCTGCGTGGTAAAGTGACGGGATTCAATCCGTACCGTTTCAACCGCGTAAAGGGACAACCTTTTGTCGTAGCGAGATTAGTTGAGGAATTCACGAAAATATTGGAGGCTTAAAAGATGGCAACTGAAGAAGTAAAATTTCAACCGAAAGATTATAAGAGCGATCAGTATGTACGCTGGTGTCCGGGTTGTGGAGACCATGCCGTGTTGAACTGCTTGCACAAAGCAATGGCCGAAGTAGGAGTGGCTCCTCATAATATGGCTGTTATCTCTGGTATCGGATGTTCTTCCCGTTTACCTTATTATATGAACACATACGGTTTCCATACGATTCATGGTCGTGGTGCTGCTATCGCTACCGGCGTGAAGACGGCTCGTCCGGACTTGAGCGTCTGGTTGATTACTGGTGACGGCGACTGTCTGGCTATCGGTGGTAACCATTTTATCCATGCTGTCCGCCGCAACGTGGACCTGAATATCGTGTTGTTCAACAACAAGATATATGGTCTGACGAAGGGGCAGTATTCCCCGACTTCCGATCGTGGTTTCGTTTCCAAGAGCTCTCCTTACGGGACGGTCGAAGATCCGTTTATTCCGGCTGAACTGGCTTTGGGTGCCCGTGGTAATTTCTTTGCCCGTGTGATCGATGTGGATCTGAAGAATACGACCGAAGTGTTGGCTGCTTCTCCCGCCATAAAGGTGCTTCCGTGACTGAAGTGCTGGTGAACTGTGTGATCTTTAACGACGGTATTCATAAAAAGATTGTCGATAAGGAATTTCGTGCCGACCGTACGATTTTCTTGCGCCACGGCGAAAAGATGTTGTTCGGCAAAGACAATGAAAAGGGTATCGTGTTGGAAGGCTTGAAACTTAAAGCCGTAACGATCGGTCAGGATGGTTATACGCTGGATGATGTTTTGGTACATGATGCACATGAAAAGGATAACACCCTGCACATGATGCTTGCCATGATGAGCGGGGATATGCCAGTCGCTCTCGGTGTGATCCGCGATGTGGATGCTCCGACCTACGACGAAGCCGTACACCAACAGATCGAAGAAGTCCAGGCCAAGAATCCGATCCGTAACCTGCAGGATTATCTAATGAGCGGAGAAATCTGGGAAGTAAAGTAAGGCGGTAAGCCGATCTGTGATAAGAAAAGCTGTAAACCCTTGACTTATCTTTTTTTCAAGGTTTACAGCTTTTCTTATTTTATATTTCTATCTTTGTGAAACAAAAGGATATAGCAATGAAGACAACAGCCGAAATCATAGAAATCCTGAGAGATTACAAAGCCCGTTCCGCCGAAAAATACGGAATCGAAACATTGGGCCTTTTCGGTAGCGTGGCTCGTGGTGAACAGAATGAGAAGAGTGACATCGATGTTTTTATTAAGTTGAGAAAACAAGTTATTCACATTGATGGATATAAAAGATGATTTAGAACAAGTTTTCAGGCAAAAAGTCGATTTAATAACCTTGCATGAAACAATGCGTGCTTTGTTTCGGCGTAAAATAGAACAGGATGCAATTTATCTTTAAGGATCAAATAACAGATAAGCTTCTTTTTGTTATACAAAGAGTTGAATTGGCATTGAAACGAACTTCCGATGTTGCAGACTGCGATGATTTGCTTCGTACTCCGGAGGGTGTCGATTTATTTGATGCAACTTGCATGAGAATACAGACTATCGCTGAGACATTGAAACAAATAGATACTGAAACAAAGGAGAAGTTGCTGGTCTATTATCCGGGAATTCCCTGGCGCAAGATTTTTGCCATGCAAAATATTATTTCTCATGAATATTTGTCTGTTGACCCGGAGATTATAACCGATATCGTTAAACATAATTTATCCCCTCTGCTTGTCGTTCTTTACCGCATCCAGGATGACTTAAATGCCGGGAAACACGATGCTATTTTTGGATAAAAGTAGCTGATTTGTAAACTCTATGTTACAAAATGGTAGGGTTTGATGTTAATGGCATGGAAAAGAATAATTATTACTGAAAAATTTCCTTAATTCGATATGTACTATGAAAATTTGTATTACTTTTGTACCGCGATTAACAAGGCGAGGGAACAGCAAGTAAAAACAAAGATGATTTGCCTTGTGTTTTAACATTGAGTAGAGAGAAAAGTTATATAAAGTCAATCAATTAAATTAATTTCAAGATGGCTACATTAGATTTAAGCAAGTACGGAATTAAAGATGTGAAGGAAGTTCTTCACAATCCGTCTTACGATGTTCTGTTCGCAGAAGAAACAAAACCGGGTTTGGAAGGCTTTGAAAAAGGTCAGGTAACTGAACTGGGTGCTGTAAACGTGATGACAGGTGTTTACACAGGTCGTTCTCCTAAAGATAAATTTTTCGTAAAGAACGAAGCCAGCGAAGATTCAGTATGGTGGACTTCTGAAGAATATAAAAACGATAACAAGCCTTGTTCTGAAGAAGCTTGGGCTGATCTGAAAGCTAAAGCTGTAAAAGAATTGTCTGGCAAACGTCTGTTCGTTGTCGATACTTTCTGCGGTGCTAACGAAGCAACTCGTATGAAAGTACGTTTCATCATGGAAGTGGCATGGCAGGCTCACTTCGTAACTAACATGTTCATCCGCCCGACAGCAGAAGAGCTGGCTAACTACGGAGAACCTGATTTCGTATGTTTCAACGCTTCTAAAGCAAAAGTTGACAACTACAAAGAATTAGGCTTGAACTCTGAAACTGCTACAGTTTTCAACTTGAAGACGAAAGAACAGGTGATCCTGAACACTTGGTACGGTGGTGAAATGAAGAAGGGTATGTTCTCTATCATGAACTACATGAACCCGTTGCGTGGTATCGCTTCTATGCACTGCTCCGCTAATACGGATAAAGAAGGCAAGAGCTCTGCTATCTTCTTCGGTCTGTCTGGTACAGGTAAGACAACTTTGTCTACTGACCCGAAACGTCTGTTGATCGGTGATGACGAACACGGATGGGATAACGAAGGTGTATTCAACTATGAAGGTGGTTGCTACGCTAAGGTTATCAACCTGGATAAAGAAAGCGAACCGGATATCTACAACGCTATCAAACGTGACGCTCTTCTTGAAAACGTTACAGTTGCAGCTGACGGTACAATCGACTTCGCTGATAAGAGCGTAACAGAAAACACACGTGTTTCTTACCCGATCTATCACATCGAAAACATCGTTAAGCCGGTTTCTAAAGGCCCGCACGCAAAACAGGTTATCTTCCTGTCTGCCGATGCATTCGGCGTATTGCCTCCGGTATCTATCCTGAACCCGGAACAGACTCAGTATTACTTCCTGTCTGGTTTTACAGCTAAATTGGCTGGTACAGAACGTGGTATCACTGAACCGACTCCGACATTCTCGGCTTGTTTCGGTGCTGCTTTCTTGTCATTGCACCCAACTAAATATGCAGAAGAACTGGTTAAGAAGATGGAGATGACTGGTGCTAAAGCATACTTGGTTAACACTGGATGGAATGGTTCTGGTAAACGTATCTCTATCAAAGATACTCGTGGTATTATCGACGCTATCCTTGACGGTTCTATCGACAAAGCTCCTACTAAGGTTATTCCTTTCTTCGACTTTGTTGTTCCTACAGAACTTCCGGGTGTTGATCCGAAGATCCTTGACCCACGCGACACTTACGAATGTGCTTGCCAATGGGAAGAAAAAGCTAAAGATTTGGCTGGACGTTTCATCAAGAACTTCGCTAAATTTACTGGTAACGAAGCTGGTAAGGCTTTGGTTGCTGCTGGTCCGAAACTCTAATTGGAGAATCAGATATAATATGGAAGGCGGTTCGATTTCGAACCGCCTTTTTTATTGCTATACTGTGTCTTTCTATGAAAAGGAATACTGTCTGTTTAGTTTTTTTTCCTATATTTGTCAAAACGAGACTATTTACTTTTAAAGACAGCTATGACGTATCTGGATACAGACAAACAGACCTATGCGGATTTAAGCATAACGGAGACTGCAAACAATGAGCAGTTTCTTTTCTCTTTGTTTTCTAAAACAGAGACGAAAGAAGGAAAGTCATTGATGATGAACTGGGTTATGTATCCGCTAAGTGATTTGGATATGATCCGCAAAAGGCAGGAGGCTGTTGCGTGGGATGCTTTACCTGAACTTCTTTTGAATGAAGAAGAATTGGATTTTATTGAATATTATCTGGCTTATCGCGACCAGATCAGGGAAGCACACGTCTTACTGTCATGTGCTACTGTCATAGATCGCCTGTTGAGATATGATTCAACCCGTTATGTTATTTGTCGGGGAGTGAAATTGGTAATACATTTGCTGCATTGTTTGGAGAGGTGGGCGAAAGAATTGGATGAGGATGCCCCACAATTGATGAAGGAGTCAGCCCGTATGGTGAATGATATTTTGTCCGGAAGTGAATTAGGTGAAGTCTTGGAACAGACTTCTGGCGAAGAAAGGCGGCTATCTAATTATACGATAGATAAATACGATTATCTATTTCGCTGTACCCGTTTGTTGTCTTTGAAAGAATTATTATCAGTTTTGTATTTATTGGATGTCTGTCGGACAGCTCACCGGGTAGCGAAAGAGAAAAATTTCTGTTGTACACCGAAAGTGGTGGAAACAATGGATTTTTCGGTTGAGGATGTAGTTCATCCTTTTGTGAAGAATGTACGGAAGAATAGTCTGGGTGATGTCCCGGGGAAATATCAGTATTTTTTACGGGTTCTAACATGGCGGGAAAGTCAACCACTTTAAAAGCACTGACTTTGGCTGTCTGGCTGGCGCATTGCGGACTGCCTGTCCCGGTGAAGTCAATTGGTTTGTCCTCTTTACGAAGGTATTTATACTTCTATTAACTTGCCGGACTCTTTACGTGACGGGCGAAGCCATTTCATGGCAGAGGTACTTCGTATAAAAGAAGTGATGCAAAAGCGCTTACAGGAAAACGTTGTTTGGTCGTCTTGGATGAAATGTTTTCGCGGAACTAACGCTTAAGGATGCTTTTTGAGGCTTCTCTTGCAGTCAATGAATTATTGAAAAGATTCTCTTGTTGCCATTTCCTTATATCAACTCATATCCTGGAGTATGCGAAAGCATTTGAAAAGATCCTGCCTGTTGTTTTTATTATATGGAAGCGGAAATTATTGACGATGCATTTGTTTGTCATCATCGGCTATTGCAGGGGATTTCGGAGGCTAGGGTAGGATATTGGGTCGTGAAAAAACTACTGGCCGGTTTGATATAGTTTCACCTTATTATTGTGCCCATTAAGACAGTATTTTATTTTTATTAAAGGCATATTTTGATTACTTTTGTACAAACCATATACGAGAGAATAATCTTGAATAATAATGCGACAACCATGAAGAAACTCTATTTCTTTCTTATCTGCTCTTTGTTTCTTGTCTCCGGACTTTACGCAGGTGAAACTGATTATACCAAAGGACTTTCCATCTGGTTTGATACTCCCAATACTTTGCAGGGGTATGCCGTGTGGTATGGGGGAAGACCGGATCTGTGGAAAGGTGGTGATAAACCGGAAACAGCAGGAAATGCAGGTCATAATCCGGATCCCGCTTGGGAATCGCAATCATTACCGATAGGGAATGGTAGTTTAGGTGCGAATATCATGGGGTCGGTGGAAGCTGAACGTATTACCTTTAATGAAAAAACGCTTTGGCGTGGCGGCCCGAATACGGCGAAAGGAGCGGACTATTATTGGAATGTCAATAAACAGTCGGCTCATCTTTTGGATGAAATACGTAAGGCATTTACGGAAGGAAATCAGGAAAAGGCTGAAATGCTGACACGTCAAAACTTCAACAGTGAGGTGTCTTATGATGCTGACGGAGAAACACCTTTCCGTTTCGGCAGTTTTACTACCATGGGAGAGTTTTATGTAGAAACGGGATTGAATATTATAGGGATGAGTGACTATAAACGTATTCTTTCTTTGGACTCTGCAATGGCAGTTGTTCAGTTTAAAAAGGATCATGTGGCTTATCAGCGCAATTATTTCATTTCTTATCCAGCCAATGTGATGGTGATGCGTTTCAGTGCGGATCAACCGGGTAAACAAAACTTGGTTTTCAGTTATGCACCTAATCCGGTGTCTACCGGGAATATGGCTTCTGACGGTAATAAAGGACTGGTGTATTCCGCATCTCTGGACAATAACGGAATGAAATACGTCGTTCGTATTCAGGCGGAGACAAAAGGCGGAACCTTGTCTAATGCAGATGGAAAACTGACGGTGAAAGGTGCGGATGAAGTAGTGTTTTATATTACGGCTGATACTGATTATAAACCTAACTTTGATCCGGATTTTAAAGATCCGAAGACGTATGTGGGTGTCAATCCGGAAGAAACAACCAGGCAATGGATGAATAATGCAGTGTCACAGGGATATACTGCTTTGTTTAGTCAGCATTACAATGATTATGCTGCTTTGTTCGATCGGGTTAAATTGAATCTGAATCCGGCGATCAAGGGAAGAAATCTGCCGACTCCCCAGCGGTTGAAAAACTACCGGGCAGGACAGCCGGATTACTATTTGGAAGAATTATATTTTCAATTCGGCCGCTATCTGTTGATTTCAAGTTCTCGTCCGGGCAATATGCCGGCGAATTTGCAGGGTATCTGGCATAATAATGTCGATGGACCGTGGCGTGTGGACTATCATAATAATATCAATATTCAGATGAATTATTGGCCGGCATGCTCCACTAACCTGAATGAATGTATGCTTCCATTGGTTGATTTTATTCGTACGCTGGTAAAACCGGGCGAAAAGACCGCGAAGTCTTATTTTGGTGCCAGAGGATGGACGGCATCCATTTCCGGAAATATATTCGGATTTACCACTCCATTGGAAAGTCAGGATATGTCGTGGAACTTCAATCCTATGGCAGGTCCCTGGCTGGCTACTCATATCTGGGAGTATTATGATTATACAAGAGAACTGAAATTCCTGAAAGAAACGGGTTATGAGTTGATAAAAAGTAGTGCGGACTTTGCTGTCGATTATTTGTGGCATAAACCGGATGGAACATATACGGCTGCTCCATCTACTTCGCCGGAGCATGGCCCTATCGATCAGGGTGCTACCTTTGTACATGCCGTTGTACGTGAGATTTTGCTGGATGCAATCGAGGCGAGTAAAGTGTTGGGCGTAGATAAGAAAGAACGTAAGCAGTGGGAGCATGTGCTTGCCAATCTCGTTCCTTATAAAATAGGGCGGTATGGTCAGTTGATGGAATGGTCGGTAGATATTGATGATCCGAAAGACGAGCATCGCCATGTGAATCATTTGTTCGGACTGCATCCGGGGCATACGGTTTCTCCGGTCACCACTCCCGAACTGGCGAAAGCTGCTAAAGTAGTACTGGTGCATCGTGGTGACGGGGCTACTGGTTGGAGCATGGGCTGGAAGTTGAATCAATGGGCGCGTTTGCAAGATGGTAATCATGCTTATATCTTGTTTGGCAATTTGTTGAAGAACGGCACGCTGGATAATTTATGGGATACACATTCGCCTTTCCAGATTGACGGAAACTTTGGCGGAACAGCCGGTATTACCGAGATGTTGCTTCAAAGTCATATAGGCTTTATTCAGTTGCTGCCTGCTTTGCCGGATGCATGGAAGGGTGGGGCTGTCAGTGGTATCTGTGCAAAGGGGAATTTTGAAGTGGATATGGTTTGGGAGAATAATCAGCTGAAAGAAGCTGTGGTTCATTCCAATGCGGGAGGAAACTGTGTGATAAAGTATGCTGATAAGACTCTTTCTTTTAAAACGGTGAAAGGGCGTAGTTACCGGATTGAATATGATGTGACTAAAGGACTTATTAGACAGTAAATAGAAAATATCGGAAAATTAGAAAGTAGGAATGGTATTAGAGTATTTGAAATTGTTCGTGACGTTTGCGAAGATTGGAATGTTTACTATTGGTGGCGGTTATGCCATGATTCCGTTGATTGAACGGGAGATCGTTGCCAAACAGTGGATGAGTAAGGAAGAATTCATGGAGATGTTTGCCTTGACGCAGTCACTACCGGGTGTGTTTGCTGTGAATATTTCTATTTTTGTAGGATATAAGTTGTATAAAGTGGGCGGGAGCCTGGTATGTGCTTTGGCTACGATTCTTCCCTCTTTTGTTATTATGATGTTGATAGCCATGTTTTTTGCACGGTTTCAAGATAATGAAGTGATGATTCGCATCTTTAATGGAATACGTCCTGCCGTGGTAGCGTTGATTTTGTTTCCTTGTATTTCTGCTGTAAGAGCTCTGAAACTGAAATACCTTCAGTTGGTTGCTCCTGCCATAGCTACTCTTTTGATTTGGCAGTTTGGACTGTCTCCTATTTATATTGTATTGGCAGGAATTCTGGGAGGATTGGTATATACATTGTGGTTGAAAGAAAAAATAATGAATAAAGAAGTATGATATATTTGCAATTACTTTGGGTGTATCTTAAAATAGGTATGTTCGGTTTTGGAGGTGGATATGCGATGCTTTCCCTTATTCAACATGAGATAGTGGATATTCATCATTGGCTGACTCCCCAACAATTTACGGATGTAGTGGCAATTTCGCAGATGACTCCGGGCCCGATTGGAATTAATAGTGCTACATATGTAGGCTATGCAGTGACACACAGCGTATGGGGTGCGG
>ENA-OQAB01001172-OQAB01001172.1-human-gut-metagenome-genome-assembly--contig:-NODE-1172-length-12761-cov-4.118094_pt1 | contig 12761 bp, 14 predicted proteins | sample MGYA00242490_ERZ504517 | MGnify/ENA primary metagenome ERZ504517 (study PRJEB26092, sample SAMD00036298) | human gut metagenome | host: Homo sapiens | study: EMG produced TPA metagenomics assembly of...
TAGTGGCTTGGACACCTCTATTATACTGGAAAGGTGATTTTTTTGTATAACTATTGGCACTCACCCGCATAGCGGGTGGGTTATTGTTTCGCAGGCGTTGCCAGCTCAACAGGGTAAACCCCATACAAAAAAAATGCTGTCCTCGTGAGAGGAACAGCATTTTTTCTTATCTATTCGCTTATGGGCTTGTCAAACAGATACTCTTCCCGGCCGACGGCTTTGCCGTTTTTCATATAGACACGGGGAACGCGGCGGGATAAATTGCACATGATTTCATAATTAATCGTACCGCAGACACGGGCGATTTCTTCGATGGAAATGAAGCTGTCGCCTTGCTGACCGAAGAGGACGACTTCGTCTCCGGCGTGAACGTTGGCTTCACCGCTGACGTCGATCATGCACTGATCCATGCAGATCGTCCCGACCTGAGGGACGCGGTGGCCGTGATAGAGGACGTCGACCTTGCCCGACAAAATGCGGGAATAACCGTCGGCATAGCCTACGGGAAGGGTCGCGATTTTACGACGGTCCGGTGCCGTATAGTGCCGGCCATAACTGACGGTCGCCCCGGCATCGATGAGTTTGACGTGGGCGATACAGCAGCGAAGGGACATGACCGGCCGCAGGTCGTAGGGCGTAATATCGATTTCCGGCGACGGTTCACAGCCATACATGATGATACCCGGCCGCACCATGTCGCAGTAATATTCGGGGAGCTCGAGGACGGCCGCACTGTTGCAGCAGTGGCGCAGGGCAATGTCAATGCCTTCTTCTTCCATACGCTTACACATCCAGCGAAAATGGCCGTATTGTTCGCGCGTAAAGGTCTTGTCCTCACAGTCCGATACGGCAAAGTGGGTAAAGATACCGCGGACTTCAATATTGGGCAGGGCTGCCAAGGTCTTGATGTCGGCGACGCTGGCTTCATTGACGGGAAAGCCGACGCGGCTCATGCCCGTATCGATGGCAATATGGACGCGCAGGACCTTGCCCAGGCGCTGAGCTTCTTCGGAGAAAAAACGAGCATTTTTCAAGTTGAAGACGGCCGGTTCAATATCATAGGTAAGGAGTTCTTCCGTCCGCCTGGCATCGGTATGGCCGAGGATGAAGATTTCCTTATCAAGGTGGGCATAGCGCCGCAGTTCAACGGCTTCGTCTAAACTGGAAACGGCAAAGCAGTCGGCTCCGTTTTCGGCAAAGGTACGGGCCAATTCGACGCTGCCGTGGCCATAGGCATTGGCCTTGACGACGGCCGCTATCTTGACGTTTGGACCGACGTGTTTTCGAATCTGACGCATATTATGGGCTGCGGCATCGAGATCAATCTGGGCCCAAACGGCCCGCCGGGTAAAATTCATCGTACTTTCATAAGCATTCATGTCTATATCGCCTTCCCCTATGGAACTTTCCGTATTGGTATCATCATAGCACAGGGCCTAGAGGCCGTCAATAAAACGGCACAGCCCGTCGAGAACCCGTTCTTCCCAGATATAATTGGTGCTGAAAACGCCTGCGCTTCGCGGATCTTCTTCGGCGATCGCCTCTCCGTTCATGACGTAAGCGAAACCGCTCTTCGTTCCCGGTATGACAAAGATTCCCGATAAGAGGCCAAAGGCCTGCCCCGTGTGGCCCCAAAGAGAAAAAGCTTTCTCCCTACAGGGACGAGCCGGACCGTTACCATCCACCAAAAAGGCCCCTAAGCCATAAGAAAAATCGTCCGGCCGCAGGTATCGCCGTTGTGGCCATCATACTGCCACTGAGGCCGAAACATCTCCCGTAAGGAAGAAGGACTAAGGATTCGCCGCCCTCGATACGCCCCGTCATGAAGGATCATCTCGAGAGTCTGCCCCATTTCTGCCAAAGACAGGCGCAGTCCTCCTTGAGGCGAAAAAAAGGTGGCATTGGTCCCGGGCCGGTACCCATCCAGCTCATAGGTCTGACAGACCGTTTCTGCATAAGGATTTTGAAGGGCAACCGTCTCTTTTTCCGGCTGACGACCTTCAAAATCATCGATCTGCCCCTGCCAGCTGCCGCCTTCATCGTCCTTACCGTAAATGGTACCCAGTTTTTCAAATTCAGCTTGCGGCAGGTTGCCTGGTACATAGTCTCCTCGGCAATCGAGGTCCTTTAGGATGTGCGCTTTTTGATAGTCGTCAAAACGCTGGCCGGTCACGGCTTCAATGACCGTTCCCAAAAGGCCGTAATTGAGGTTGCAGTAGGTAAAATACTGTCCCGGCATTTCTCCCGTTGGAGCAAAGTGCTGTCCCTTTTCCCAATAGGGGCTGTCAGGCTGAAAAAAGGCCTCTGCGGAAACGAATGGCGGGATGCTGTAGACTTTTCCGTCGCGCAGCCCCGACGTATGCGAGGCCAGCATGCGCAGCGTCACCGGGATGTCGTCATAAGCCGGATGGCGCAGGCGAAAGCTAAGATAGTCGCTGACGTCGTCATCAAGGGACAATACGCCCGCTTCGACGAGCTGCATGAGGGTAAAAACGGTGAACATCTTCGATACCGAGGCTATGCGAAAACGACTGTCCATCGTCATCGGCAACGGTTTCGGCCGGAATCTTCGGATACCGCCGGCAAAGCGGTATACCTCGCGGCCCTCATGATAGGCGACGAGGGCCAGTCCCGGAACTTGAAGCAATTCATCGCCAATCAAGGATGAAAAATAGCGGTCCCAATCTTGTATCATCATGTGCTCTCTCCTGGTAAAAAAGCCTTATCAAGGCAGGATTATCATCAAAAAAAGACTGCCCTTGCAGACAGTCTTCCCTCCGACCGCCTCAAGAGCTCCTTCCCCTCTGAAAGGAAAGGCTTATCCGCGGTAGTTTTCCGGATAAATGGTGATATCGAAGTGATTCTTATCCCATTCGTGTGTAATTTGATGCTTGTACGGGGCTAAGGCCGCAAGAAGGACTTCATAAGCCTTACTGCCCTGGTAGATGCCGTCATCGGAGATATCGACTTTATAGCCATTTTCATGGGAATAGAGTCCGCTGGCATGGTACCCGCCTTCAGCGCCGCCGGTGATGATGAAGGAAAATGCCGGCCAGACGGGCTTCCATGTTCAGCCGATCCAAAAAAGGCAAATGGTCGAGCTCTGGAAAATGAAACCGTATCCGTCGTGTGATTGCTGTCCCACGGCGTGTCCATCCCTTCGGTGCTGCTCCACTTGCGAAGGTTGCTCTTGCCAAAATCACGGCGATAGGCATAGGCATTGGCAATGGCCGCATCATACGAATCGTGCTGGTACTGGTACTCATACTGATCTTCATACTTTTGGCGGTTCCAAGGCGTAACGACCGTCGCCTCATGAGTCGATTCAGCATAATGGTATTTTTCTTCGCCTGTCGTGACTTCGGAAGGAGCGCTCTCTTGATTGTTCAAAATAGCATGGACCCGATCTTTCAACGAACCTTCATGGTGTGCCGCAGTCTTCGCCGGAATATATTGTTTCTGCGTTTGCTCTTCGTGCTGAGCCTGTTCCGTCGCGCTTACCGCTGCCGATACTGTTTTCTCCGTTCGGACCTGTACCTCTGCTGCCGACGCCGTAGCCGCGCCCATGAGGCAGCATATAGACAAGGCCGCTATAACAGCCTTCTTCATCAAATTCCCCCTTCAATACGATGATGTATATATTATAGGCAGTTTCACTCAAGAATAACGCCTACAATTATAGCACATCTTGTGGGAATTTGAAAAGTAAATTATTGTGATAACAATTCGCGCTGAGTCAATTCCTGAATCGAGGCCTCATCCTGGTCGGCTTTTTGATTGTCCCCCAGCTTCCGGAAAGCCCGGCTGCGCGTTTTATAGCCATCTTCATAAGGCGCAATAGAAAGGGCCTTGGTCAAATATTCAACGGCCTTTTTGTAGTCGCCCTGATCGAAGGCCAACTGCCCCATACTATCGTAGACGGCATGGTAGTCAGAATCAGTTTCGGCCAGGCGCAGGGCATTGGCATAGTCTTTGCGGGCCTTGTTGAACTGCTTGAGATAGCGGTAACATTCTCCGCGGTTGTTATAGTCCATGGCCGATTCCTTTATGGACAAGGCCTTGGTTAAATCGGCAATCCCCTTTTCCGGCTGTTCTAATTTAGCGTAGACTAAGCCCCGCACCGAGTAAACTTCCCGATTTCCCGGCTCTTGTTCCGCCGCTTTGTGCAGCAGGTTCAAAGCCGTTTCATTCAAATCGCTCTGTTCAGCCATGACACCGGCTAAAAAATAATGGCCTTGGTACATGAGCTCATACATGGTTCCAATATCCATGCGCCGCTTCGCCAGCTGCTTCTTCCCTTGCTTCTGATAAATCAGGCTTTCGAGGAAATAATTTTTAGAAAAATAGGGCATCAATTTTTCGCCTTGGCGAATATCTTCCAAGGCCTGATCATAGGCCTCCATCTTAGTATAGGCTCGGGCCCGGTTAAAATAGCCCAATACCTGATAGAATTCGCCCGGTTTCACCAAGGTCAAGGCCTGCGTATAATCCTTGACAGCCAATTTATAATCCTGTCGCTGTTCATAGACCGAGCCGCGGTTGAGGTACAACGACGGCTTCTCCGGAGACAAGGAAATCGCCTTGTCACTGTCAGCCAAGGCTTCGTCCGAGCTGCCCATCATCAAATAAATGAGGCCGCGACGTGCATAAAGATCGGCATTGTCAGTGTCGGCTTCAATCTGCCGGTTCACGATGTCTAAGGCTTGTTCATAATTTTTATTCTGAACCGCTTGAGACAGTCCGCTGTCATGACTGTCTTCCGGCAAGGCCGGCTTCACTTCCGTTTTTGTTTCAGCTTTGGTCATCAACTCGCTGCCGGAAGCGTCCTCTGCTAAAGCAAAATTAGGCAGCACCAGCAAACAAGATGCCATCCCGGCCAGCACACATCGTTTCAATCCGTTCATAATTAGGCCCCCTTAGTGGTGGTTACGTAAATACTTACTATATATATTTCGACATCTTTACCAAAAATCCTTCAAAAACTTGGCTAAACACTAAATTCACAATTAGTTCTTTTCGAAAAAGCGCAAAAAAATCCCTTCCGGTGGGGATATCCGCAGCCGGAAGGGACAAGAATACAGATTTTTTTAAGGCTCAGCCCTGATGAGGGTCAAAGTCAAGTTTTTCTTTTATGAAGGTATTGTTCTGCAGCTCTTCAAAGGCCTGCTGCAATTCCTGCTTGGTATTCATGACGATGGGGCCGCCCCAAACGACGGGTTCATGAAGGGCTCGTGACTGCATGACCAATATCTGTGAGCCTCCTTCAGCCCCTTTCAGGGTCAGGCTTTCGCCGTCTGAAAGTTTAACCGCCGTCTTAGCTTCTACGGACTCACCGGCAATGACGGCATCGCCTAAGAGGGTAAAGGCCATGACCGAGTCGTCGGCCTTCGTTTCGAGGACGAATTCAGCACCGGCTTCCAAATGGATGTCGTAGTAATTGAGAGGCAGATGGTCGCCCTGATGGGCCTTGCGGCCCTTGTATTCTCCGGCCAGCAGACGGATGAAGCCGCCTTCGATGCTGATTTCTTCGATTTCATCATTACCGATATGGCGGTACGTCGGCCGGCTCATCTTTTCTTTCTGCGGCAGGTTGAGCCAGAGCTGGACGCCTAAAATCCGCGGCGATGCCGGAACCTGTTCTTCATGGAGAATCCCTGATCCCGAGTTCATCCACTGGACTTCACCGTCGGAAATGCTGTCTTCATTGCCCAGTGTATCCTTGTGGACCATCTTCCCCTTGTAGAGGTAGGTCACCGTTTCAATCCCCCCGGTGAGGATGCATGGGAAATCCCGCCGTATAGTCATCGGGATTGGTACTATCAAAAGAATCGAGCATGAGTATCGGATCAAAAGCTTCTACCGTAGCGTTTCCCAAGACGCGGGTCAGGTGGACCCCTGCCCCATCGATGGCTTTAGAGCCCTTCACGAGCTTTGCAATTATTCGTTCCATACGTTTCCTCCATTTCTACACATGATTTCACCAATCGGTGATAACACAGACATCTGCCCCAAAGGCCGGCCCTTTGCCATTACGCAACAGGACATCATGAGAGACAGACAAGTTAATTACACAAAAAGTATTGTTTCACGTCCATGATACCCTTTTTCTGCTTTCCGGTAAAGAGGTCATTTTTTCGATTGTGTCTAGAGATTCTTATCGATCAAACGTCGACAAACTCCGCCTCATTCCCGTGTGCTGCAATGAGGGAGAGCAAGTCGTCAGCCGAAAGCCATACCGTCGCCGTATTGTCATTGGGATGAACGCCTATGGGGTGACCCTGGAAGTCGGCATCGACATAGAGATGGACCCGTCTTGCCTCATCGTTGAGGAGACCTAGGGGCGTCACGGCACCGGGAGTCAGATGTAAGATAGCCCGCAAATCGTCGGGCGAGGCAAAAGAAAGAGGCCGCAGGCCTTGGGCTTTGCGAAAGGCCTTCAAATCGACCCGCTTGTCGCCCTTGACAGAAATCAAGTAGTAGTGCTGCTTCTTATCATCGCGGATAAAGAGGTTCTTAGCATCCCACTGCGGATAGGGCAAGGCCACGGCCCGTATTTCGTCCATATTGAAAACGGCCTCATGCTCCGTTACCTCATAGGAAATTCCCTTGGCCGTCAAATAAGCGTATATCTCTTCTTTTCCCATGATGACTCCCTCCCCGTCCGTACCTTTCCCATGACCTGGCGGCGAATTTTCATCAAAGACGTGGTCACGGACTACAAATTCTCTTTTTTAGTGTACCATCTTTTAGGCTATTTTTGAACGAAAAAAGAGCACCGTCCTCCTATAAAGAAGGTGCAGTGCTCTTCGTCTTACAAATGCTGCCCAATCCCAGAGTCAGTACAAGCTCCGTCAAGCCTGGCTCGTCGGATAGATAGTCATTTCACTGATATCGACATCTTCCGGCTGTTCGATAGCAAAACGGACGCAGGAAGCGACGGCGTCGGGAGAAATGCTGTGGACTTGGTAAAAACTCTTCATCCGCTCTGCTGTCGCCGGTTCTCCGATATGTTGCACGAGCTCCGTATCAATGGCCGCAGGAAACAGGGTCGTCGTGCGAATACGGTTCCCTCCTGGGCCGACTCCATGCGGACGACTTCCATGGCGTTGCGGACGGCAAATTTTGTGGCCCCGTAGACGCCGGAACCGACGTAGTTTTTGAGGCCGGCGACGGATGACGTGGTGATAATATGTCCCCTCTTTTGGCCCTTAAAAATAGGCAGTACCGCAGCGATGCCGTGGAGGACGCCTTTGAGGTTGACGTCGATCATGGCATTCCATTCATCGAGGCGGACGTCACTCATAGGCGAATTGGGCATGATGCCGGCATTATTGAATAAGACATCGACCCGTCCGAAGGTATCCATTGCCGCCTGTACCAACCCTTGGACTTGGTCAAATTGAGTCACATCGACCTGATAATACGCGGCTTTCCCGCCTAAGTGCTCGATATCGCGGACGAGGGCTTCGAGCCGCTGTGTACGCCGGGCGCCAAGCATGACCTTAGCCCCTTGTTTGGCCAGCATTGTGGCTGTCGCGGCGCCGATGCCCGAAGACGCGCCGGTGATGACGACGACTTTATCACGAATAGACATAGTAGTTCTCCTTTCTCCTTACGAATCTTCTTTCGTCAGCCGGTGATGATAGCGGACGACATTCATTTCTTTCAAATTATCGGGATTGATTTCAATCGTTTCTCCATAGGGCTCGAGGTAAATGCTGTGGTCGCCGCTGATGGACCAGGTGCCGGAATAGATGTTGTCTACATTATGCTGGTTTTCCGTCCACGTGTGATCGGCATTAAAGGTAATCTTTTGGTTGATGTCGGTGTCGATATGATTGATCCATACGCCGACGATATCCTTATCTTCAATGGCCCGTTTTTGGCTGGCCGATGAACTTTCATCGACGGTCGAAGCCTGAGCAACACTGGTATTTTGCTGTGGCTGAGATGCATTTTGTGCCGCTTCCCCGCAGCCGGCTACGAAGGCTGAAATCAGACCTATCATCAACATGGCCGTGATTTTCTTCGACAATTTCATTCTTATCCCTCCTTTGGAACTTCAAATAAAACATCGGCTTCCCCCATACCGGCAAAGAAACGGATATCGCCGTCGACGTGGCCGATGGGAACCTGTTCAAAGACTTCGCCGTTCTGACTGTATAAGATGACCAGACTCCCGAGAGGCGGCCAGAAAGAAATGTCACCTACGGCGTAATCCTTATTCTGCGATGCCTTTACGGGAAGACTTCCGCCGCCGAAGCGATGGCACATTTCCCTTCCGTAGAGGTTGGACATCTTAATCGTAAAGGGCATCTTTTTCAACAAGGCCCGGGCCGTAGCATTGTCCTTCCAGTCGGCCCAAAGAACTTTTTCTTGATTAATCGTTACTTTTACTTTCGTATCGTTCATCTTATGGATTCACTCCTAACTTCTCAATCCAGCTGCGGATTTTTTTCTGGCAATGGTTCACTTCATAACTTCCGATACAGAGCCCTCGGCCCAGAATCGACTTCGGCAGGTAGTGCTTCATATCGGCTATCGTATCGTGTAAGTCGCTGCCGCCGGAGGTCGCAAAGGGAATGACCGTCTTCCCGGAAAAATCATAGGCCTCATAAAAAGAGCGGACGACCATCGGTTCCCGGTACCACCAGATGGGATGGCCGATGAACACTACATCGTAGTCGTCCATGGCGGCTATCTGAGTTTTCAAAGGCGGGCGGATATCGTCATTTACTTCTTGGTGAGCCTGACGCGAGCAGGGATCGTGGTCTTGGGGATAGAAACGGTCGGTTTCTATTTCAAACAAGTCTCCTCCGGTCTGCCGGGCAATTTCCCGGGCCACGGCGCGAGTATTTCCGCTATGAGAAAAATAGGCAATTAAAATCGTATGCTTCATCGTTGTCCCTCCTTCTGACAAGGTTATTATGCCACGCTTGGCCTTGACTGAGAATCGTCAATAAGTTACCATGGCATTAACCAAAAGTTTATGGAGGCTATGATGGATATTCAAAACCTGCAAACCTTCCTGGCTGTCGCCAAGCTGGGAAGCTTTACCAAGGCGGCCGAACAGAACTTCATTTCCCCGACAGCCGTCATGAAGCAAATCAATAAACTCGAAAGTGAGCTCGACTGCACCCTCTTAGAGCGGTCGTCAGCCGGCATCCGCCTGAAGCCGGAAGGCGAGGTTTTCCTCACCTATGCCCAGCAGCTCATTGAGCTTTCCCATGAGGCCTATTTGGCCTGCCATAAGGCGACGAATCAAGTTCTCACCCTGCGCCTGGGAACGTCCCTCCTCCATCCCAGCCGTCCCTTTTTATCGATTTGGAACCGCATCAAGGACAAGCTGCCCCAATACAGCCTGACCATCGTCCAGCTCCCAAGCGACCTCGTCACCCAAAACAGAGAATACGAAGCCCTGGGAAAGACCTGCGACATCCTCATCGGCACCTTTGACCAGGCGACGACTCACACCTTGGTCGACGCCGTTCCCTTAGGCTCCTATCGCTTCAGTATCGCCGTCCGCTCAGACAATCCTTTAGCCGAAAAAGACCTGTTAGCCATCAAAGACTTGGAAAATCAGCACCTGCTCATGGTCCCGAAGGGCATCAGCCACAAAAACGACCTGCTCCGGGCTCAGATGGAGAAAGAGTTGGCCCATTGCCAAATTCTCGAAACACCGGGCCGTTACAGTCTCGATACCTTCAATGCCGCCATCGATAAAAATGCTGCCCTCATCAACCTGACACCGTGGGAAGACATCCATCCTGGCCTGGTCAGCATCCCCTTGGCGACGGATATCACCGTCGACTACGGCATCTTAGCCGCTAAGGATGCCCCGTCTCGGGTCAAAGAATTTCTATCGACCATCCGCTACCAGCTCCTCACCCAAATGGGCGAATACGGCCCGGTTACGCCTGTCGAAGAAAAGCCCTGACAGCTGACTAAAACACGAACCCACCGTCCTTTACAAGAACGTTTCCATTTTTCCATTACCGGGAGTGAAAATCATGATTGATAAAATGCTCATTCGCGGCGCCAAGGTCCATAACCTGAAAAACATCGACGTCGATATCCCCCTTCATAAAATCGTCGGCATCGCCGGCGTCTCAGGCTCGGGCAAATCGTCCCTGGCTCTCGGCGTCCTCTACGCCGAAGGCTCCCGCCGCTACCTGGAATCCCTGTCAACCTATACCCGCCGCCGCATGACCCAGGCGTCGCAGGCCGCCGTCGACGAAGTCCTCTATGTGCCGGCAGCCCTGGCCCTCCACCAACGGCCCGGCGTTCCGGGCATTCGCAGCACCTTCGGCACGGGCACAGAACTCTTAAACAGCCTGCGCCTCATCTATTCCCGCCTGGCCAGCCATCGCTGCCCGAACGGCCACTACGTCCGGCCGTCCTTAAACGTGGCCGCCGAAAAAGACCTCGTCTGCCCGGAATGCGGCGTCCATTTCATGGCCCCGTCGGCAGAAGAACTGGCCTTTAACTCCCAAGGTGCCTGCCCCGACTGCAGCGGCACGGGAACGGTCCGCACCGTCGACATGGCAACCCTCGTTCCCGACGAATCCATCAGCATCGACGACGGCGCCGTCGCCCCTTGGAACAGCCTCATGTGGTCCCTCATGACCGACGTCTGCCGGGCCATGGGCGTCCGCACGAACGTGCCCTTTCGCGATTTGACAGCCGAAGAAAAAGACATCGTCTACCACGGACCGGCCGTGAAGAAACACATTTTCTATAAATCAAAAAACTCCAACGAAGCAGGCGAGCTCGACTTCACCTACTATAACGCCGTCTACACCGTCGAAAACGCTTTGTCTAAGGTCAAGGACGAAAAGGGCATGAAGCGTGTCGAAAAATTCTTAAAAGAAGAAGTCTGCCCGGCCTGTCACGGGACCCGCCTGTCAGAAGCAGCCAGGGCGCCTAAGGTACAAGGCATCTCCCTCGACGAAGCCTGCACCATGACCCTCTCGGCCTTAACAAAATGGGTACAAGCCGTTCCGGATTCCCTTCCGAAAGACATGGTTCCCATGGCTGACAGCATCATAGAGGCCTTTCAAAATACAGCCAAACGCCTTATGGACCTGGGCCTCGGTTACCTCACCCTCGACCGCTCGGCGGGAACCCTCTCGACGGGAGAGCGGCAGCGAATGCAGCTGGCCCGGGCCGTCCGCAACCGAACGACAGGCGTCCTCTACGTCCTCGACGAACCGTCTATCGGACTCCACCCGGCAAACATCGTCGGCCTTACGGGCGTCATGAACGATTTAGTAGCCGACGGCAACTCGGTCATCCTCGTCGACCACGACACGCAGATTTTAAAAGAAGCCGACTGGATTATCGAAATGGGCCCGAAAGCCGGCGTCAATGGCGGCCATGTGTTGGCAGAAGGAACCCTTACTGCCATTGAAGAAAATCCCGTCTCCCAAATCGGGCCCTTCCTCTCCGGCAAGGCCCACACCAAAGTCCGTCCCGACGTTCCGCCTTCCGAACTCTTTGCCAAGGGCCAAATCCATCTTTCCACGACAACCATTCACACCGTAAAACCCTTAGATTTCACCATCCCCAAGGGGCGTTTGACCGTCGTCACCGGCGTATCGGGGTCGGGCAAGACGACGATGGTCCTTGAAAGCCTCATTCCCGCTTTAAAAGCCGTCACCGACGACCGACCTCTGCCCGATCATATCCGCAGCATCGACGCCGGCGGCATCGACCAGGTAAAACTCATTGACGCCACGCCCATCGGCATCAACGTCCGCTCTACCGTTGCGACCTATGCCGGCGTTCACGACGAACTGCGAAAGCTCTTCGGAAAGTCACCTGATGCAAAAGATAAAGGATATAAAGCCCGAAACTTCTCGTACAACACGGGCTCTCTGCGCTGTCCCGACTGCGACGGCACGGGTACCATCAGCCTCGACGTCCAGTTTCTTCCGGACGTGCACATCCCCTGTCCGACCTGTCACGGCTCGCGTTACGCCCCGGCTGCCGGAGAGGTAAAACTGACCAACCGAGAAGGAATCTCCCGGACGCTTCCGGAAGTCATGGCCATGGATGTCGACGACGCCGTCACCTTTTGCGCCGAATGGAGGGCGTCTCTCAAAGACTCTCCACCCTCAGCCGCCTCGGTCTGGGCTACCTGACCCTCGGCGAAGAAACGCCGGGCCTTTCCGGCGGCGAAGCCCAGCGCTTGAAACTGGCCAGTGAAATGGGACGAACCCAGACGGCATCCCTCTTCGTCTTCGATGAGCCCAGCATCGGCCTCCATCCCCTGGACGTCCAAGTCCTCCTTCGCGTCTTCCAAGCCCTCCTCGATAAAGGGGCAACAGTCGTCGTTATCGAACACGATCTCGACGTCATAAAGAACGCCGACTACATCATCGACATGGGTCCCGGCGGCGGCGAAGAAGGCGGCTGCATCACGGCCACGGGCACACCGGAAGATATAAAAAAGAACAAAGACAGCATCACCGGCCGCTATTTATAACACAAAAGGCCTCATCGCGACTTCTTTATATTGTCAATAGAGAAATCGACGGTGAGGCATCTTATGTTTCACAGCAAATTCCATACAAAAAGAACCTCCACCGATCAAGTTGACCGATGGAGGTTCTTTGCTGTTATCTGATATTTATTTTGGTTCTATAATAAATGTTGGGGTCTTGTGGACACTCTTGTTCACAAGACCCCTTGTTTATATAAAATAAGACATATCCAACACTGCCAGTTAGCTCAACCACCACGAAGAACTGAAAGGAGTA
>ENA-OQAB01001174-OQAB01001174.1-human-gut-metagenome-genome-assembly--contig:-NODE-1174-length-12740-cov-2.752953_pt1 | contig 12740 bp, 18 predicted proteins | sample MGYA00242490_ERZ504517 | MGnify/ENA primary metagenome ERZ504517 (study PRJEB26092, sample SAMD00036298) | human gut metagenome | host: Homo sapiens | study: EMG produced TPA metagenomics assembly of...
GCAGATGCGCAGGAAGCAGATACGCAATGCCCTGCTCATGCTGTTTTTGAGCCAGGGAACTCCTCTGCTCATGATGGGAGACGAATTTGGCCGTACCAAGAAGGGAAACAACAACTCCTACTGCCAGGACAACGATATATCATGGCTTAACTGGAGCCTGTTAAATTCCAACAGCAGCATCCATGAATTTGTAAAGCATGTGATTCGGTTCAGAAAGGAGCACTCGGTGTTCCATATGGAGAAGGAGCCGGCTCTGATGGATTACCGCTGCGTGGGCCTGCCGGACGTGTCCTACCACGGCCTTAAGACATGGTGTCCCATGTTTGACCGTTTCCTCCGCCAGCTGGGCATATTATACTGCGGAAAATACGGTAAGAAGCCGGACGGAAGGGAGGACGATTACTTCTACGTTGCGTTTAACATGCACTGGGAACCCCATGAGTTCGCCCTTCCCAACCTGCCAAAGGATTTTAAGTGGCATATAGCCTTTAATACGGACGAGGACCGGGTGAACGGCATGTATCCCCGGGGCGGCGAACCGGTTCTGGAGAACCAGAAGTCCATGATGATCATGGCAAGGGCCATTGTGGTTCTCATGGGAAAGGAGGTTGCCCCACTGAAGAAAGCCGCCAGGGGAAAGGCAGCGGGAAAACGGGGAAAGAAGGGAAGAAGGAAGCACATGATACTGTCAGAGGAAATGATACGTATATAGAGGACACAGGCAGGAGGCATACGGTCTCTTCTGGAACTGGCCAGAATACGGCGCCCTCCAATCATGAGGAGAGGCGGGCTGAATTCTGCGCAAACTGGCTTAAGGCTCAGGGCGCCAGGGGAGTATATATTGACCAGGCCCTTAATGTGGTGTATCCGGCGGATGTGAGGCAGGACAGGCCGGTAGAGGTGTTCATGGCCCATATGGATGTGGTGTTTCCCGATGAGACCGAACTTCCCTTAAGGGTGGAGGGTGGACGTATCTATTGTCCCGGCGTGGGGGACAACACGGCGTGCCTGGTATGTCTTCTGCTGGCAGGTAAATATATAGCCGGGTATGTGGATTCCCCCCGGTGGAGGGAAATCCGCGGGGAGAATGCCCCGGGACTTCTGCTGGTGTGCAATGCAGGGGAAGAAGGGCTGGGAAACCTGAAGGGAGTGCACAAAATCTGTGAGGACTACGGCGACAGGATGGAGCGCTTTTGTACCTTTGACAGCTCTCTTTCCAGCATCGTGGACAGGGCGGTTGGTTCCAAGCGCTTCCGGGTAAGGGTCCGCACACGGGGCGGCCATTCCTACAATAACTTTGGAAATGATAATGCCATTGCAATTGCAGAGCATATTTCTGGCAGTGTGGAAGCTTTTGTAGAGTTAATGAATGAAGAGGCGAGAAAACTCGGCGCAACAAACACACACTTTACAAATCCACATGGATTGCATGAAGCAGATCATTATACTACAGCATATGATCTGTATTTGATTTTTAATGAATGTATGAAAAATGAGACATTTTTGACGATGATTTCACAGTCATCCTATGCTGCAACAGTACAGAATCCTACTTCTGGAACAAGACAGCTGACATGGACACCGTCCCATTTTTATGCGCAAGGTCTCGCAATTCCTCCACAAAATGCAGTGATTGTAGGTGGAAAGACAGGAACAGAAGATTTGGCAGGATCCTGCCTGATTCTTTTAGAAAAGGACCTTTCAGGAAATCCTTATATTTCTATTGTAATGGGAGCACCTGACAAAACGGTTCTTTATAATGATATGACTTCGCTGATTTCAGCGATTCCGGCTTCTTAGTGTGCCGCTGCATGTCTGATGCGGCAGCACACTTTTTAAAATTTAAATATACACAGTTACATGTACAAATATTCCATGTGCTGTTAAGACTCTGAGATCTCGTTGATTCGTCCAAAGAGACTGATCAAATAAAGGCCACAAAGACCGATGACTGTGTAGATGATACGTGACAGCCACGACAAATCCCCCTAACAGAAAAAGCAACGAGGTCGAATTTAAAAATACCAACAAGCAACCAGTTAACAGCACCTATGATTACAAGTGTCAATGCTGTATTATCAAACCATTTCATGTGAATTCCTCCTTTTTTTAAGATAATAATAGAATTGCCATGAAATGAGAATTTATACGTTAAAGGAAAAACTATGGAAACACAAAGTTACTATAATAAATATTCTGAATACTTAAAGAAAAAATATGGAACAAAGGTTTATAAACTTCCCATCAATCTTCCAATCACTTGTCCAAACAGGATTAATGGCGGTGGATGCACATTCTGTGCGGAAGTCGGCACCGGATTTGAAAGCCTTTCCAATCAAAAAACTGTCACACAGCAGTTGAACGAAAATAAAGCATTTATTTCTAAAAAGTATAAGGCAGAGAAATTTATTGCCTATTTTCAAAATTATACAAATACCTTTATGCCGCTTTCTGATTTTCAAAATTATATGAAAGAAGCTGCCAGCCAAAGGGATATTATAGAAATTTCTATTTCTACAAGGCCGGACTGTATCCGTAAAGATTATATGGAAGTATTGAAACAGATCAAGGAAACTTATTCTGTGGAAATTACGTTGGAATTAGGATTGCAGACGGTCAATTATCATACATTGGATGACATTCAGAGAGGTCATGGTCTTGCGGAATATTTAGATGCGGTCCGCTGTATTCAGATGTATGATTTTACAATCTGCACCCATGTGATTTTAAATCTTCCGGGAGATACGCGAAGAGATGCTATTGAAACTGCAAAAATCTTATCTGCCCTTCGCATACCGATTGTAAAGATTCATTCTCTTTATATTGCAAAAAATACTTTGTTGTGCAATGCGTATGAAAATGGTACAATAGCGGTGTGCTCAAAAGAAGAATACTTACAGAGACTTGCTGATTTCTTAGAATATCTTTCACCTGACATTGTAGTAGAAAGACTGTTCAGCAGGGTTCCGGAAGAAGATGCTGTATTTTCCAACTGGGGAACTAGCTGGTGGAAGCTTCAGGAAGAATTTGAGCAGGAAATGCAGAGACGAAACAGCAGACAGGGCATACGATGCAGCTACCTAAATGGTGCTGCACTTCAGAAATTATAGTAGGAGGTCATATTTTTGGCACAACAAGACAAGTTTATCGATTTAAACGCATACAAAACAAAAAATGAAAATTCCTTTCAATGTCGGAATCATCATTTTTGGAATCATTTTCTTTTATCTGATTGTTACAATTATTCTGTACCTAACTTCCCCTCATATTACTTCCTATGAAGTAAGAGAAGGAAGCATTTTGAATGATTATGAATATACGGGGCTTGCGATTCGTGAAGAAATGATCGTGGAGTCTGAAGGAGACGGCTATATCAATTATTATACTTCTGAAGGGAGTAAGGTATCCGCAGCTTCCAATGTATATACATTGAGCAATGAAAAGATGGAACACACAGAGGTATCTGGAGATGCCGCAGCTGTGGAACTCTCTGAAGGAGATCTGAACCAGATTGTATTAAAGACACAGAAATTTAATGAAACATTTCAGGACGAACAGTTTCATAACACTTACAATCTCCGCACAAATATCGACAGTGTGATGCTTGGAATCCAAAATCAAACTCGCATCAACGAATTGGATTCCATTATCGCTTCCGGAAATTCTGCCGGATTAAGATTATGCGCATCACCAAGAGACGGTATTATCATATACTCTGTAGATGGGCTGGAAGGCATTACAAAAGATACGCTTACATCAGATTTACTCAATAAAACAGATTATCAGAAGACAGAACTGCTGAACAATCAAAAGATTACTGCGGGTTCTCCTGCTTATAAGCTTGTGACAAGTGAGAAATGGTCTGTGGCCATCGAAATAGATAAAGAGTTCTCAGCAGAACTCTCTGAGATGAACTCTGTCAAAGTTCGTTTTCTAAAGGACGATGAATATCTGTGGGCCAATGTCAGTGTCGTAAGTAAGGATGACCATTATTATGGTATTCTTTCCTTTAACAATTCGATGGTGCGTTATGCAGAAGAGCGTTATCTGGATCTTGAATTGATTCTGGAAGATGAAACCGGATTGAAGATTCCTAAAACGGCTAAAGTAGAAAAGGAGTTCTTTTTGGTGCCGGAGGAATATGTAACCGTCGGCGGCAACAGCAAATGAAGCAGGTGTCATCAGGAAAAAACGCAATGGATCTACAGAATTTGTAAAAGCAACTGTCTATGCACAAAAGATGGAAAAGCTATATTGCCATCTGAAGAATTGAAAAAGGGAGATACACTGCTGTGTGAGGACAGCAATGATACAATGGCGTTGAACGAAAAAGGAACTTTAGAAGGGGTTTACAATATTAATCGTGGATATGCTGTCTTTCGGCAGATTAATATTCTTGCAGAAAGTGAAGAATATTATATTGTAGAAGAAAATACGTCGTATGGGCTGACAAATTATGATCACATTGCGCTGGATGGCAAAGGAATAAAAGAGGACGAAGTTGTGTTCCGATAAGCCCCGGAGCACATTCGTAATAAATCAAATGACAAAACAGCAAAAGACGAGGAGTGAAGAATATGCTGGAAAAAAATTTGAAATCTATACAGGACAAGGTGAAAGATGCCTGCAAAAGAAGTGGTAGACATCCGGAAGATGTTACATTGATTGCAGTGAGCAAAACGAAGCCGGTTTCGATGCTGCAGGAAAATTTATGACCTTGGTATCCGGCAGTTCGGCGAGAACAAAGTACAGGAACTCACTGACAAATATGAAAAACTTCCAAAAGATATTTCATGGCATATGATCGGCCATCTTCAAAGAAATAAAGTTAAGTATCTGATTGGAAAAACAACACTGATTCATTCCGTTGATTCTCTTAGACTTGCAGAAGTAATCGAGGCAGAAGCAGCAAAAAAGAACTGTTTGGTGGATGTCTTGATTGAAGTTAATGTTGCCGGTGAAGAGAGCAAGTTTGGCATTTCGCCAGAAGAAGTGCTTCCATTGGTCGAACAAATCGCCCGTTTTCGTCATATAAAGATTAAAGGCTTGATGACGATTGCTCCATTTGTCGAAAATCCAGAAGAAAATCGTATACATTTTGCCAATTTAAGAAAATTATCTGTTGACATTGCGGCAAAAAACATTGATAATGTTAGTATGCGTATTCTTTCAATGGGTATGACAAATGACTATGAAGTCGCGATAGAAGAAGGTGCCACCATGGTTCGTGTCGGCACTGGTATTTTTGGTGAAAGAAACTATAATATAACAAACGAATGATAGGAGTGTAACTATGGGAGTATTTGACAAGTTTTTGGACATTATGAAACTGAGTGACGAAGATGATTATGAGGATGATTTCTTCGATGATGAAGTAGATGAATATCCGGAAAAGACAAGCAAAAATCCATTTTAAAAAAGAAAAAGAAGAGTATGATGATTTTGATATGCAGGGAAAGTCAAAAAGCACTTCAAAATCTACAAATAAAGTAACTCCAATGCGTCCGAGTGGACAGAGAAGAGCGCCAGGAATGGAAGTATGTGTAATTCGTCCGACATCTGTTGATGATGCACGCGCAATTACAGAATCTCTTTTAAGCGGACGTACTGTTATCCTGAATTTAGAGGGACTTGATCTGGAGGTTGCACAGAGAATTATCGACTTTATTTCCGGTGCAGCATTTGCGATCAATGGAAATCTTCAGAAGATATCTACTTACATCTTCCTCGTAACACCTACCAATGTAGATATTTCCGGAGATTTACAGGATTTGCTGAATACTTCTTTTGACATGCCGTCCATCAACACAAGATTCTAGGAGTACTATGCAAAAAGAAGAAGAATTATTAAGAAAAAGACTGATTGAGTTATCAAAGATTGCATATCATCGCAATTTTATTACTTACACAGATTTTCTAAATCTTAATGAACTGAATATTTTACATACGTTGCCAAAAGATACTCTGTACACTCCGTACAGGACTTTTGGCGGCTATGCTTCTTCAGAGCGTCAGATTGCAGCATTTCTTCCTGATGCTCTTTGTTTACGTTCAGAGATAGAAGATCTTGCATATCCGATGGGAATTATCCATATCCTGCCGCGCAGTCAAAAGTTCTCCGAGCAGCTATCTCACAGAGATTATTTGGGAGCACTTCTGAGTCTTGGAATTGAGCGTTCAAAAATCGGAGATATTATCGTAGAAGAGCAAGGTGCGTTTGTATTTGTCTCAGACAAACTTTTATCCTATGTGTGTAAAGAAATGACACAGATACGTCGGACTCAGGTGATTGTTTGTGAAGAATCTTTTTCTGAGTTTCACTATACACAAAAGTATGAAAAAATTACAGGTACAGTAGCTTCTGTAAGACTGGATACCCTTCTTTCTCTTGCATTTTCATCTTCAAGAAGCCGCCTCAGTCCATTGATTGAGGCTGGAAAGGTGTTTGTCAATGGTAAACTTATTTCATCTAATGGATATAATGTGAAAGAAGATGATGTGATCTCTGTTCGCGGCTATGGTAAGTTCATCTATCGAAAAGTAATTTCCCAGACAAAAAAGGGGAGGCTTCTCGTGGAAATTCACAAATTGATTTAAAGGAGAAACGATAGAATATGAAAAAGAAACGATTTCTATGGTATTTAGGTGGTTTAGTTGCACTGGTTTTTGGAATTGTACTTGACCAGTGGACAAAGTTTCTTGCGACCACATACCTGAAGGGAAAAGAAGATATTGTTCTGATCAAAAATGTATTTTGTCTTCATTATCTGGAAAATAGAGGAGCGGCATTCGGAATTTTTCAAGGACAGAAAACATTTTTATTATTACCACCTTGCTGTTACTTTCCGCAGCACTTTACTTTTATATCCGATTGCCGTATACAAAGCGTTTTGCTGCGTTTCGCATCTGCACGGTTCTTGTGGCGGCTGGTGGAATCGGAAATATGATCGATAGACTCTGCAACAATTATGTGACAGATTTTTTCTATTTTGAATTGATTGATTTTCCAGTTTTCAATGTCGCAGATATTTATGTAGTTTTGGCAATGTGTCTGTTCTGCTATCTGGCGTTTTTCTATTTTAAAGAGGAAGATTATCAATATTTTACCTTCCGTGGGAAAAAGTCAGTGCAGGATCCAGAAGAACAGGAGTAAATTATGGAAGAAAGACGATATACCGCAGAGAGAAATGATCTGATGCGAATTGATAAATTTTTATCCGAAAAACTTCCAGATCTTTCTCGCTCTTATCTCCAAAAGCTGATCAAAGAAAAAGAAGTTCTTGTAAATGGGCAACCGGTAAAAGCAAACTATAAGCTTTCTTTGGAAGATCATATTTCAGTGACGATTCCAGAATTGAAAGAACCTGATATTCTTCCAGAACAGATTCCGCTTGATATTCTCTATGAAGATGAAGATATCCTTGTTGTGAATAAACCAAAAGGAATGGTCGTTCATCCTTCTGCAGGACATTATAGTGGAACTTTAGTCAATGCACTGATGTTTCATTGCAAAGATCAACTCTCTGGGATCAATGGCGTAATGCGCCCGGGAATTGTGCATCGTATTGACATGGATACAACTGGTTCTCTGGTTGTCTGCAAAAATGATTTTGCACATCAGTCGCTGGCTGAGCAGTTAAAAGACCATACGATTACACGGAAATATCATGCGATTGTTCACGGAGTGTTAAAGGAGGACAATGGTACTATTGATGCTCCCATCGGCAGACATCCTGTTGAGCGAAAGAAAATGAGTGTAAACTATAAGAATGGAAAGCATGCTGTCACGCACTATCGGGTATTAAAGCGTTTTGAAAAATTTACGTATGTAGAATGTCAGTTGGAGACGGGAAGAACACACCAGATTCGGGTACACATGGCAAGTATTCGTCATCCTCTTCTTGGAGATGCTATCTATGGTCCGGCAAAATCTCCAATGAAGCTTCAAGGGCAGACACTTCATGCAAAAATTCTCGGCATTATCCACCCACGTACTAGTCAGTATATGGAATTTAATGCAGAATTGCCAGATTATTTCAAACACCTGCTGGAAATTTTGTAAAGTTGTGTACATTTCATCAGATTTGATGTATAATATGTTATATATCAAATCTGATTCTCAGATGGATTTACATAAAGGAGCGTGACAGTTATGACAAAAACAAACACAATTATTACAATCGGAAGACAGTTTGGAAGCGGTGGACATGAAATCGGTACAAAGCTTGCAGAGTATTACGGAATTAAACTGTATGACAAAGAGATGCTCGCAGTTGCAGCAAAAGAGAGCGGTATCTGCAAAGAACTCTTTGAATCACAAGATGAAAAGCCTACAAATAGCTTCCTCTACTCCTTGGTGATGGATACTTACTCTATGGGCTATCCTGCCGGTGGATATTCGGATATGCCGCTGAATCATAAAGTTTTTCTTGCTCAGTTTGACGCAATTAAAAAAATTGCAGATGAAGGACCTTGTGTGTTGGTCGGACGCTGTGCAGACTATGCATTGGAAGAGTATGATAATTGTGTGAATGTGTTTATTCATGCAGATTTGAATGCCCGGATCAGGCGTGTCGCAAGACTTTATGATCTGACAGATGCAAAGGCGAAAGACATGATCTTAAAAACAGATAAGAAACGTGCAAACTATTATAATTACTATTCTAATAAAAAATGGTCTGATGTAGACAGCTATGATTTATGTATTTCCAGTTCCGATCTTGGAGTAGACGGCGCTGTTGAAGTAATCAAATCTTATATTGCAACAAAAGAAGCATTGACGAAGGCTCCTCAGTTATAGAAGAGCCATCTGATTTTAGTTGATTGAAAAAGAGGCAGGACTTGTACAACACAAGATTCTGCCTCTTTCTATTTTATATACGTTTATTCGGATAAAAATTAACGTTTTTGTAATGTTCTTTCCGGCCATCCATTGATCTTTCCATTTAAAATTGCAGTAAACATACGCTCTTTTGCTCCTGGATGTTCTTGATTTAACTGCCTTACAAGTTCTTTGGCATATTGCCTCTTTGTATGTCCATCTACCGGACACTTACTTTTGACTACAGGAAGATCATATTTATTCTTAAATCCAATCACATCCATCTCGTCGACAAACATCATTGGTCGAATCACAGTCAGATCCATCCGGTCAAGATAAGTCTTTGGAGAGAATGAATGAAAACGTCCTTCAAAATAAGGGAGAGTAGCATAGTTTCAATAATGTCATCTTTATGATGTGCGTATGCAACTTTATTGCATCCCATATCTTTGACAGCATCGTTTAAGGCACCTTTTCGCATCTTTGCACAGAGAGAACATGGGTTTGATTCTTTTCGTTCCTCAAAAAGGATGTGAGCAATATCCGTCCGGACAATCTTATAAGGTACCTCAAGCTGGCACAAAGTTTTTCGATTGGCTCCAGATGAAATTCTCATATCCGAGATCTACAGTAATTGCACTCAATTCAAATTTTTTAGGATAAAATCGTTTCAATCCATGAAGTGCATAGAGGAGTGTCAGACTGTCTTTCCCTCCGGAGATACCAACTGCAATATGGTCTCCCTCTTCAATCATTTGATACTCATCCACGGCTTTTCTCGTATAACTTAGCAGCTGCTGTAATTTCATATGTATATTCCTTTCTCGTTATTCTCTATCGATTCATAATATCTTATTCTGATTTCCATTTTTCCTGACAAGAGAAAACATTGATTATTTTAAAAAAAGAAGCTAATATAAAAGGAAATAGTCATAAAAATTGGAGGGAAAAATATATGAAATTTATAGTACAGCGTGTATTAGAATCATCTGTTTCTGTTGATGGAGAAACAATTGGAAAAATTGGAAAAGGATATATGGTGTTGATTGGTGTCGGCAATGAAGATACAAAAGAGATTGCAGATAAAATGATCAAAAAAATGGTTGGTCTTCGGATTTTTGAGGATGAGAACGGTAAGACAAATCTTTCTCTTGCAGATGTAAAAGGATCTCTTTTGCTAATTTCTCAGTTTACGCTCTATGCCAACTGCCGGAAAGGAAACCGTCCAAGTTTTATTGAAGCCGGAGCACCGGACAAAGCAGAGCAGTTGTATGAATATATTATTTCAGAATGCCAGAAACAAGTCCCGATAGTAGAACGAGGAAAATTTGGCGCTGATATGAAAGTTCAGCTAATCAATGATGGACCATTTACAATCATACTTGATTCAGAAAAATTATAAAGCAGAAGAGGAACACAGGGCATTGCACCGTTATTGATACAGTAACTGTGGCAATGCCCATTGCTTTCCTAAGTGCTTCAGCAAAAGGAGAGTGGGTCTCTCTATAACTGTAGAGTACTATTCTTCCCGCAATTTTACTGCAGAAGCTGCTTGTCTGCGCCTGCTTTCATCGATTGCTGCATAATGTTTCTTTGTTGTATTGACATCTTTATGCCCTAGAACATCAGCTACGAGATAAATATCACCGGTTTCTTTATATAAAGAAGTACCGTAAGTGCTTCGAAGTTTATGAGGTGTAATCTTTTTATTTGGTGTCACTTGCTTTGCATATTTTTTGACCATATTTTCCACTGCCTGTACCCCCATTCGCTTTCGCTGGGTAGAGAGGAAGAGGGCATTTTCATGATCTGGCAGGGGAGTAATATTTTTTCTTGTCAGTTCCAGGTAATCTCTAAGAGCTTTTTCGACTTCCCTTCCAAAATAGACAACCATTTCGTTTCCACCTTTTCTTGTAACTTTGACCCCATTATTTTTGAAATTCAACATCATTGATATCCAGCCCAACACATTCTGAAACACGGATTCCTGTTCCGAGCAGGAGAGTAATGATCGCTAGATCCCGATATTTTGTTTTTTCATAATAAACTTTCTTTTGTCCTGTCAGCTGACTTCCGCATGTTTCTATATAATCAAGCAGAATTGCGACTTCATCCGTATCCAAACGTATGATCGCTTTTTCGTGGAGTTTTGGCATGTCTACGAGCAATGTCGGATTTTTCTCAATTGCCTGTCGTTTAAAGAAATATCCGTAGAAGCTTCTGAGTGCAGACATTTTTCTCGCAAGCCCTTGTTCGCTGTTTGTAATCTGTTTGTTTTCAGAAGATTCGTATACTTTCAGATATTCTAAATATTCTTCAATATCTACTGAACTTAACTGATCGAGATCTTCAAGGGTGAATTGTGTTGTGGAGCGATCGCGATACAGAGGATTGCATTCCACCAAAAAGTAGAAAAATGTTCGAATGTCATAAGCATAAGAAATTCTTGTCTTAGCCGATGTAGTCGGTTCTACAGCACGAAAATAATCTTTTGTAAATGATGGTAATGTCTGTAAAACTTCACGTAATCGAAGTGTATTGTCAATATAAGATTGTTCATAATATGTTTTTATGTCTTTAGCCATGAAACAAGATTCCTTTCGTAAATACTGGATTTTAAGTATATTTTACACTATACGGCAGTAAATGTCTATATCTTTTGGAAAAATCAGTATTTGTCGTATAGATATATTTCTATTATAAAAGACCGATATAGCATCTATTTTCACTAATAAGACTCGCTGCTATATCGGCATGGTATCTTTTATCGAAACTCTTCGTCGTAATATGCAATCATTAAATATTGGCTTTCCTGTATCGAATCAGATTCTAAGGAATTAATTTCTTTCAGCTCATCTACATATTCCTGAGTGCTTCCGTAATCATCTGTTTTATATTCAAGAGCGATATCCCAAAGAGTGTCTCCTGGTTGAATTACTATACTTTTATAGTACTTATAAGTAATTGGGCTTTCCTGTGCATTCCCATGTGCATCGGAAAAGGAACTTCCAAATACGGCACTTCCAATGGTTATAAATAAAATAGTTGCCAAAAGCATCCACATTCTCCGTTGTGCAAATCGTTGTTTCTCATAATATCTTTTCTCTTTTGTCATTATCTCATATACCTCTCTTCCGCTATATGCGAACGTATTTTCCGAACAACTGTTCTTGTATCGAATTATAAAACAAGAACAAATGTTTGTCAATAGATTTGAAGAAAAATACGAACATATTTTCTAAACATTTGTTTGCCTTTTTTGTGTATTTATGGTAAAATATTTTTAATTAAAATAACTTCATTCTAGGAGGTCGTCTAAATGGCATATGGAAAAATAAGTAAAAAACAATTAGAAATATTAGAATACATAAAATCTGAAATATTAAGAATCGGTTACCCTCCTGCCGTACGTGAGATTTGTGAAGCCGTAAATTTAAAATCGACATCATCTGTCCACTCTCATCTTGAAACTTTAGAAAAAAATGGATATATCAGACGAGATCCTACGAAGCCACGTGCAATTGAGATTATAGATGATACATTTAATCTCACAAGGCGAGAGATGGTAAACGTGCCAATTGTAGGTCAAGTAGCTGCAGGAGAACCAATTCTTGCTGAACAAAACATTACCAACTACTTTCCTATTCCGATAGAATTTATGCCGAATAATGAAACATTCTTACTGACTGTAAAAGGAGAAAGCATGATTAATGCTGGTATTTTAGATGGTGATATGGTATTGGTAGAATCTACTTCTGTCGCTTCTAACGGAGAGATGGTTGTTGCGCTTGTAGATGACAGCGCAACGGTGAAGACTTTTTATAAAGAAGAAGGTATATACCGTCTGCAGCCTGAGAATGATACAATGGAGCCTATTATTGTATCAGAAGTAGAGATTTTAGGAAAAGTGATTGGTGTA
>ENA-OQAB01001178-OQAB01001178.1-human-gut-metagenome-genome-assembly--contig:-NODE-1178-length-12711-cov-4.005165_pt1 | contig 12711 bp, 12 predicted proteins | sample MGYA00242490_ERZ504517 | MGnify/ENA primary metagenome ERZ504517 (study PRJEB26092, sample SAMD00036298) | human gut metagenome | host: Homo sapiens | study: EMG produced TPA metagenomics assembly of...
TGACGGTACCATGGCAAGAGATACCTGGCTGGAGCTGACGGAGCATCCTGCAAGCTGTGATGACAAGGATGAGCTTGCAGAAGGAGATACGGACGAAATGCCAGAAGACGGAGATTCCAACTGGTACTATTTTGAAAGCGACGGAACGCCGGCCTATTTAAATGCAAAAGCCTCCAGCATGAGCCGGGCTACTACAAAGGTGAATGGGGATTCCTATTTCTTTAACCCTTACGGCGTGCGCCAGACCGGTATGATCCGCATGGTAAACCAGTCCGGGGAAGAAATGGTAGGCTATTTCGGAGACAGTAACTCCGACGGAAAAATGGTGACCGGAAAGAAGACCAATCTGAATGTAGACGGAGACAGCGGCACCTATTACTTTGCAGACTCCGGTTCTGATAAGGGAGCCGGTCTAAATGGCACCAAGGACGGCTATCTTTACTATCAGGGACGGCTGGTAGAGGCCGAAGACGGCTCTGATTTTGAAGTCTTTGAGGTAAAAAACCGCCTGTACCTTGTAAATGAATCGGGAAAGGTTCAGACGGACAGCAAAAATTATAAGGTAGACGGTTCCTATATGTATAAAATTTCCGGCGGCACTATCTACTATATTGATGATGATAAGAATGTAGAAGGAAAGGTAGAAGCATCTGATGCCTCTACCCTTCCAGAAGTCATTTATGATAAGGAATACGTTTTAAACGGAAACTAATACCAGTATACCTTCCAGTCGGCGGTCAGACGGGTGAGGGCTTCCATGAAGAAATAATCTCCCCAGGTATTGCACTCATCCACCCCCCGGTTGGTACAGGGATTTCCCTTGCCATCTCCAGCATACCGCAGGCTGCGATTGCTGCGGAGGAGGAATCTCTGGGTTCTGTACTGCCGTCATCAAAATCAAAATCCCAGTAGGGGATCAGATCGGAAGGCAGATGCGTTACAAAATAATCTGTAACTTTTCTGAAAATATCAATATATGCAGGATCCTTTAAGAAATGATAGCTTAAAGCACTGCCGTAAATTCCCCAGGCCTGTCCTCTGCTCCATGCGGAACCGTCGCGGTTGCCCTGATGAGTCACACCCTTTACAGGCTCTCCCGTCTCAGGATCAAAGAAATAGGTATGGTAGGTGGAATGATCCGGGCGGATCACACAGTTCATGGCTGTGAGAATGTGAGCCGTAGCCTTTTCTCTGTACTTTGGATCTCCTGTCACCTCACTGGCCCAAAACAGCAAAGGCATATTTAAAAGACAGTCAATGATAAGACGGTAATTGTCCTTTGCTCCCAGTTCACCCCAGGCCTGAAAGAACCTTCCCTTTTCCTGAAACCGTTCCATCAGATTATCCGCTGCCATAAGGGCGGCTTTTTTTGCATTTTCCTGTACCAGTTTCACTGCCCTGGCCAGAAAATCTTCTGCTTCCCGGCCTGTAATTCTTTCATATTGTTCTAAGCGTTCCGCTGTCTGCATAATTTTTCTCCATTTGTTATATGATTCTGCTCCCAATCGGGCAGTTTTACCAGGAAAGAACCGTCATTTCAGGTTCCGGCTGGTTTTCCTCACAGATCATCACCCGGCCCAGGCCGTAATGTCCGTCTGCTCCGATATATTCCATATCGGCGCCTGTCTCCCGATGATTGAATACGGCCAGATAGGAATGGTCTCCCATTCTGATACGCAGGGCCTGAGCATCCTGATCCTTTAACACTTCTCCTGTTACTGGAACGGTCACCGGAACCAGGCTGGCGTCTGCTGTATTGTCATTAAAAATGACTGTAATCAGAGTGCCTGGAAGAGCCATCTTTTTTCGGATGCAGATCCAGGGACATTCCGTAAGCTGGTTATAGTGGAAGGATACCGGCCCCTGCTCCATAGAGATTTCTGCTCCCGGCATCAGAACAAACGCCTTTGCTCCTGTTTTGATTCCCTGATAGGAAAATCCCAAACCAGATGCCTGGTCTTCCTTTGTAAGCGTCGTCTGTCCGGCTGGATTTAAGTGGAAGTGCTGACTGCACACATGCTCCCCAAAACCGTAAAAACTGTCTGCGATTATCTGAATCTTTGTACCGATCGACAGAACTTTTCGGCATACATAGACTCCCGCATCCATATATCCCAGATGGGCTCCCTCAAACAGTGTATACTGCCCTTTCTGCACCGCTCTCATTCCGGCATAAGCTGCGGCATTTCTTACATTCCAGGAGCCAGTACACTCTGTATATTCTCTGTCATCTGCCATAGGGACATTGTGAGCCTTTGCAGACTTTAATGTCCTGCGCAGCGTTCCATCCACATAGGTATAACGTCCTGTATCGATCAGCACGTCCTCTCCCTCATAAGACAGATCCAGATGGAGCTTGCCAAAGTGGCCGTGGCCGCCTCCCAGGCTTCCGCACATGAAATGAAGGTAATCTGCCTTCTGATCCCATCCGGAACGCAGAACGGCCTGTCCGCTGGCCTCCAGAGAAACCAGCTCATTTTGGGGAGTTTCCTTCGTCATCTGTTCATAGCCGATCACGGCCTCCATTCCCATTTCCCAGGCACTTTCAAAATCCAGACAGTCATAACCTCCAAAGCGAAGAAGCGGATCCTTAAGCAGCCATGCGGCCGGTGTAAGCACATCCCGAAGATCTGTCCGGTCGCTGTCCCCGTTTGCAGGCTGGGTATGATCCGGCTTGCTCCACAAAAGATCTGCCATGGCCATAGCTCTGGCCGCATTTTCAATATCCTCCGCCACCGGAATCTCATACAGCTCTGCGACCCTTAAAACCTCCAGAATACAACGTAGAACCTCATTATGGTACATGGGAGACTGTTCCCAGTGGACTCCGTCGTCCATTACCTGGATTGCCAGCTCCCGCTTAAGCCTTTTTAAAGCCTCTTCGATATAAAGAGCGCCCTTTTTCCGGCTGCTTTCCTCAATCGCCCATTCCTTTTTTGAAAGGAAGGCTCCGATACAGAAAAGTCCGTGATTTTCCAAAACGCCCCAGTTGCTCTTATCGCTGAACAGAACCCGGCAGTTAAAAAGATATTCCCCATGAAGGAGCAGGCCCTTTATAAAGGCCTGTTTCTCCTCATCTCCCATATGGGGACTGGATTCAAAATACTCAATGGCTTTGCACCAGTTTTCTCCGCGGATACCGGCTTCAATGGTTCTCCAGGTAGTCTTTTTTGTAGACTCTGTAATCGGATTTTCCGAAATCCAGAATAAAAGCTGCTCTTTAAAGCAGGCCGCATAGGCTTCATTTCCTGTAAGCGCATAGGCCTGACCCATACAGATCCAATAGCGGTGACGGTTAAACTGATAGATAAACTCAGGATCGCCTCCGGGCATATACTGCCAGTCAATCTGATCTGTAAAAATCACAGGCTCCGTGGTCTGCTCCATATCCCAGGGCAGATCAAAGAGAAATTTCCGATTTAAAACATCCTCTGCGGTCTGTATACTGTGGCTGCACTGATCAGCCCAGCGGCTCTTACAGTATCCGGCCTGCTCCTTCATCACTTCTCCTGTCATAGGCTCACCCCTTTACGCCGCCGGCTGTGATGCCTTCCACGAACCACTTCTGGCATACCATAAATACGATGAGCACAGGGATCAGAGAGCAGACTGAAGCAGCCATGATCAGTGCATAATCTGCGCCGTACTGGGAAATAAACATACGGATACCTAACTGGATGGTCTTTAACTCTGTACTGTTTAAATAGATCAAGGGCCCCATAAAGTCATTCCAGATATTTACAAATGTAAAAATAACCAGGGTTGCAATTCCAGGCTTTACCAGAGGAAGCGCCACTCTTGCAAAAATTCCGTATTCGTTTAAGCCATCAATTCTGGCTGCCTCCAAAAGTTCATTTGGTACACCGATCATAAACTGACGGATCAGGAATACGCCAAAACCGGAGAATGCCTGCATCAGGATCAATCCCAGATGGGAGTCAGTCAGATGCATACGGGAAATCAGTGCAAACTGCGTTACCATGTATGCCTGCCAGGGTACTGCAAAGGTGGTAACAGAAATTAAAAACAGGGTATCTCTTCCCTTAAACTGAACTTTTGAAAAGCCGTAGGCTGCAAAACAGCTGGTGAGAACCTGAACGGCTGTGGTGCAGATGGCAATTTTAAATGTATTTTTAAAGAAGGTAAGAAGCGGAATCTTCTCCCAGATGGTCTGATAGTTGACCCACTGAAATTCCTTGGGGAGCAGACGCATGGGTATGCTGAACACCTCGTTGCTGGTCTTTACAGATGCAAGGAGCATCCATCCGAACGGTATTACCACTAAAATGGCAAGTACAGTCAGAAGACCATAGATAAATATGCGGTTAACGTTTTTTCTTGTTTCCATGATCTTTCCTCCTTATACATAATCGGTGAATTTCTTTTCACCCTGGAACTGTACCAGCGTAACCACCAGAACAACAGCAAACAGCACAAGAGCGCTGGCGCTGGCATAACCGAACTTAAAGTCAACAAAGGCTGCATTGTAAATATGGTTTACAAGCACATTGGTTGCACGTCCAGGGCCTCCGCCTGTCATAACATAGATCAGGTCAAATACCCTAAAGCACTGGATCGTCATCATAATGATAACAAAGAAAGTCGTTGGCTTTAACATGGGAAGGGTAATATAGCGGAACTTCTTAAAGCCGGTTGCTCCGTCAATGCTGGCTGCCTCATAAAGATCTCCGGAAATGCCCTGAAGTGCGGCCAGATAAACGACCATGTAATAGCCCATGTATTTCCACACGCTGACGATAATAATAACGGACATGGCCCAGTCGGTAGAAGCGCACCATTTCGGCGGGTTGACGATCCCGATCCATTTTAGAAATTCATTGATCGGTCCAAACTCCGGCTGGAACAGCATATTCCAGACCGCACCTACAGCCACCAAAGATGCCACATAAGGGAAAAAGAAGGCGGTACGGTAAATCACAATTCCCTTGATCTTGGAATTTAACAGAATTGCAATGAGAAGAACCGTCCCATTTCATCACACAGAGAACGAATGTAAAGATCACCGGAAGGAAAATAAAGAGAAAATATCCGATAAAATTGGGGAGGATAAAAGAATATCCGATCAGGTTCCTCTTTAATATTTTTTTCTGTTTTTGTGTCATTTTTTCTCACCTGTCCTTATATAAGGGTACAAAAAGAGCGTCCAACTTTCGCTGAAGACTGAAATCAGACGCTCTTACGTTTTGTATTATGGCTTTGGATCCAAAATGAGGATTAGTCCTCTCTTGCTTCCTTTGCTCTCTGGTTCATGTTTGCAATACCTGTATCAATATCCTCTTCACCGATCATGATCAGGTCGTGCTCTTCCTCAAGAACCTTTCTTACTGCTGCCATCTTGGCATCGATTGGACGGTCAAGTACCCAGCTTGTGATATTTAAAGCATCGGTTCCATCCTCAGGGAAACCGGGAATTGCTGCCAGCTTCTCATTGATCGCATCGGTAGATGCAGCCGGGAAGATACCGTTGTCAGCCAGAGCCATTGCGCCCTCCTCACCGGTTGCAAATTTTACAAACTCCCATGCAAGATCCGGATCATCTGACTTTGCGTTGATAGCAACGGGTGTAGTAGATCCTACAGTAGCTCCTGCCTCTACGCCTTCCGGATGAGGAATGGTGGTTACGCCCCAGTTAAAGTCGAACTTTCCTGCCTCTTTATCCTGGATCAGAGTACCGATAAACCAGGAACCCATAGGAAGCATTGCGCACTGCTGCTGCTCAAATACGCTGATATAATGGATGCTTCCTGTCTTTAAGTTCGCATAAGACTGCATAATGCCTTCATCCTGCATCCGTACGGCCTGCTCATAAGCCGGCTTCATAAAGCTGTAATCCTCGCTCATCAGGGTGTTCTTTCCATCCTGTACGGCCCAGTTAGAAACAAGTGCCTGCCAGGTATGGTTATGAGTTCCGTATACCTTGCTGCTGCCCTCGCCGCTTGTCATCTGCTTTGCCAGTTCTTCATACTCATCCCAGGTCATATCAGCGGATGGATACTCAACGCCTGCCTTATCAAAAAGATCCTTGTTGTAGAACAGCATATACCAGTCTTTGCGGAATGGAAGGGTGTAATTGCTTCCGTCCATCTGAAGCTGCTCTGCTACGCCCTGGTACATTCCAAGATCAATGGCATCTTTCTTAATGTACTCATCCAGATTTAAGATCTGTCCCTTTTCCTTCATGGATACCTGATTCTCTGTATCCTTTACAAAGATAACATCCGGCTCGGAATCGCCGCCTGCCAGCATAACCGTTACCTTGTTGTTATACTCACTTGACGGAGCATCGATAAACTCGATGGTCACATCCGGATTGGCTGCCATAAATGCCTCTGCCACTGCGGTAAACTGAGGAGTTGCATCATTATCCCATACGGAAATGCTTAAGGTCTTCTTCCCATCGGAAGCTCCCTCTTCTTTTTTCTCCTCCGTGCTCTCTCCTGCCGCTGTGGTATCTGCCGCCTTGGAATCAGCTGTGGATGAGCTGCTGCCGCATCCTGCTGCCATAGAAGCTGTCATAGCGGTTACCAGTGTAAGCGCTGCTGCCTTTTTTAATCTCATTGTAAAGCCCTCCTTAAAATAATACCTCTTTGCTTTCTGTGTATACTATAACAAAAACAGCTTCCAAAGCCCATTCAACAAATAAAGACTTTTTATAAAAATTTCAGGACAGGCCTATTTCTTTTTATACTTTTTTTATATTATTGCACTTTTTTACACTTTTTCCCTTTTACACCTCATGGCCGGCCTTGAAACATTCTGCTTCATATTCCTTCGGAGAAAGACCGGCGATCTTTTTAAATACCTTACTGAAATAAAAAGGCGTATCAAAGCCCAGCATATCGGAAATCTCATACATCATATACTGATGGCCGGCGATCAGTTCCTTGGCCTTTTCAATCTTTACGGCTGACACGAATCCTGTAAAGGATTCCCCTGTCTGCTTTTTAAAAGCCGTGCTTAAATACCCCTGGCTGATACCCAGGGCTTCAGCTGTCTGTCCCAGAGTGATCCGTTTCTTATAATGGGTCATTACATAATCCCGAACCATTTCCGCAATCTTATCCGTGCGGCTGTCTCTTCTCCGATCCAAAATAGCAGATATAGAAGCCTCAAACCAGCGGATCCATTTCAAAATCTGTTCCAGTGTGCCAAAACGCCCCAGCTTTTCCATAATGTTGACCTCGTAGGGAAAACCGCCTTCTTCATCATCCTCAAAAAAAAGATGCTATAAAAAAATACAGATTGGCAACAGGCATTCACAGCCTGTTCCCTTGAAGGGTGATATTCCTCCAAAAGCTGCGTCAACTGACCGATTACCTGCCTTAAGCGGCTGCTGTCATTTAAGGCGATCGCCTGGGACAGATCTTTTTTCAGGAGGCCGATATGAAAGCTTCCCGGGTGACCCGCATCTGTTTCACACTGTCTGGAATAAAAGACTACCGGATCTCCGGAATGGCCGAAATAATAGCTGGTAGCGCTCATGGCCTCATAGAGCAGGGCCGGAAATTCACGCAGGCTTTCCTTTCTGGTGCTGACTGCCACGGATACCGGCACCTCAAAGTAATCCTTTACCACAGACCGGATTTTTTCGCCCAGACTTCGGATGACCGTCTGATAATTTTCCACTCCTGCAGCAGACAGTACAAGCACCAGGCTGTCCAGCTCCCGGCACACCAGACAGCTGCTGTCGAAATAACCTCCTGTCATCTGACCGATAATATTTTCTGCAAAGGAAATCACTTTTTTCTGGTCTTCTCGGGTAAATCCCTCCGAAAAACCCTCAAACCCGTAATTGAAGCTGATAATCACAAGCACTGGCTCCTTAAGCGTCTCCTCTGCCTCCTTAAACCCTTCTGCGGGCTCGTCTCCGACCAGAAGCTACTCGATCAAACGGCGGATCCGGTCTGCTTTGGAGGGAAAGCCCGGGGACGCTTTTTCATTTGCAAGCCGTGTCAATTCGCAGCGCTCTTTTGCAAGCTTTAAGGCCTCTGAAAGTTTCTCCTCTGTCAGTTCCATTTTTACCAGATATTCTACGGCTCCTAAAGACAGCGCCTGACGAGCCAGGTTAAATTCCTCCAGATTGGTGAGAATGATAAAAACAATATCATCCCAGCCCCGTTCCTTTACAGCCTTCATAAAGGAGATTCCATCCATTCCCGGCATCTTAATATCTGTGATCACAATATCCGGTCTCTGTTCCTCCATCAGCTTTAAGGCCTGTTGTCCGTTCCCTGCCTTTCCGGCGATCACACACTCCTGCTTTTCCCAGTCTAAAAGAGAGGCGATTCCTGCAAGAATCAGCGGCTCATCATCCACAATCATAATCTGATACATTCCTCTTCCCCCTGTTGCATTTATATTTTAAAATTCCAGCGGCATGGTAACGGTAATTTCCGTAAATTTTCCCTCTGTGCTGTCAACCATCAGGCTATAGGACTCCCCATAATTTAACTTGATCCGGCGGTCTACGTTGGGAAGCCCGATCCCGCTCATGGAATTTCCCTTTACTTTTTCTGTATTCTCAAGAAGTGTTTTTAACCGTTCCTTTGGAATCCCCACACCGTTATCCCGCACGGTAAGAACCAGCATATCCTCTTGTCTGGATGCCCGGATTTTGATAATTCCATGACGGCCCTTTGGTTCAATCCCGTTGAAAATAGCATTTTCCACCAGAGGCTGCAGTGTCAGCTTAATCACCTTTGCTTCATAAAGCCCGGGATCATCCACCTGTATTTCCAGATCAAACAGCTCCACATACTTTACCTTTTCGATGGTTACATAGTCATTTAAAAATTCCAGTTCTTTTTTCAGAGTCACTTTTTCATTAAAGCCTTTTGTCATGTTTTTAAGAAGGCCTGATAAGGCGGTCACCATTTTTACAATGCCGCTGTTTTTCTGGATCACTGCGATCCAGCGGATGGAATCCAGCGTGTTGTAAAGAAAATGAGGATTGATCTGGGCCTGGAGCATCTTAAGTTCTAAATCTCCCTTTTCTTTTTCTGCCTTCAGCTGCTGATCCATCAGTTCTTTGATCCGCAGAGCCATATCATTTACCACACAGCCTACACGGCCGATTTCATCCTCGCCTTCTATCGAATCGTCCCTGATAAAATTTCCCGCCGCAATGGTTTCAATGTGAGCAGTCAGACGGTCAATAGGCTTTTTTATCTGCTTTGTAATCCGCGCGGATAACAGAAGTCCAAAAATCAAACAGGCCAAAAACATGATCACTACAGTCTGTACAATCATCATCCGGTCATTGGAAAGCTCATCTAAGGGCATGGTTTCATATACCATGATCCCGCTTTTATCATAAATCTCATATGTTACCAGACTGTCTTTCCCATGAACCTTCATTTCCAGTAGTCCTTTATCCTTTTTCCGTTCCTGAAGGCTGCGGATAATCCGGTCATTTTCCTCTCTGTGCTCCCCCCGGTTCTTCAATAGAAGCAATCCGGTCTCCGGCCGCAGTTACGATCACCGTTTCCTGTCCGTTTGCCGTGTCCAAAAGCATATCCTTAAAGAGATCCGTAGAAAGACACAGCACCGCCCAGCCGCCGGAGCCAGAATGCTCCAGCTTCCTGGCAATTGGAAGGATATTTCCCTCATACTGGGAAAATGGAGATGATTCCAGATCCAGCTGATAACGGTCCATGGTTTTTTCAAGCTCCCGATCCAGCCAGCCGCTCTCTATGATCCCCTGCGCGTCATCTGTGCTTCCAAAGGAAGAGCCTGTCTGAACCAGATTTCCCTGATCATCAAAGACAGACAGCTTTACAATATAGTTTCCGTACTCTGTAATCGCACAGTAATCTCTTATAAGCTCCGCATAATCCAGTCCGAGTTTTCTGGTTCCTGAGGTATGTCCTCCGTTTATTCCGGACAAATCAAAGGTTTTCCGCTCTGTACAGTTTAAGATAATATTGAGCATTTCCTCATATGCCAGCCGGCTTCGGTAGGAAATACTTTCTACATGGTGTTTCTGAGAATTTTTTGCCACCTCCAGAGTTTTCTGGTTCGCAGTTATGTAGGTATAGATACTTACAAAGGTTGCAATCAGGCATATGATCAGAAATGATAGCGCATCAACTGAACGCGCAGTGTTTTGGTTCGGATATATTTTTCATGGTTTTGTTTCCTTTTTCATTTTCATCCCTTTAAAAACCACTCTGTAAGCTCCCTGTGGGGCCGGTTCGGATCCTTTTCAAAGAGATTTACAAAATTCAGGGCGGCGCCCCGCTCTTTAAAAGCCGGGTATAAAAAGCCAAACTCCGGCTCTCCCGGCTCATATTCTCCGGTTAAAGGGCTGATAGCGCAGATCAGGTATTCGTACACCTCTTCAGAACCTTCCATCCACGCTTTATCCAGCCCTTTTACCGGCACATCGTATCGGCCATGAAAAAGGAAGCAGGACCATGAACCGCCCGGACGGTATTTCTCTCCTAAAATCTCATAAAACAGATCCGTATAGGCGTCATTTTTCATGCCGCATTCCTTAATGGCGCTTAAAAGCTGCCACAATCCTCCCGGCCGTCTGGCTTCTTTGGTAAGCCTATATTCCTTTAGCAGAGAATTTGTCTCAGAAAAAAGCACAGTCTTGGCGATGGAAAGGTTCTTTTTCCTCTCCGGTACGGAAAGCTTTAAGAAATTGATATTAAAGGTACCGTCCACATAGCCCTCTGCATCAAAGTACGCTCCGGCAATCCGGCCCACAGAAGAACGCTCCGGCGTTAGCCTGCGGGTCAGCTCCAGCATATCATTTCGGTCAATCATCCTGTTTCTTCCTCCCCTTTGTTTTTAAAGCTTAAGCTGGAAGTAAATCATGTCGTCCAGCTGTTTTCCTCCCTCATAAATCGGATGGTCATAGTGATCCATGAAAAAATGCGGAATCACAGATCCCCGTATAAAGCCGCAGTGCTCGTAAAACGGCACTGTAAGAGGGCTGTCTCCCGTTCCTGCCTGAAGGGTATGGAACTGATTTTTATATTTCTGACAGATAAAACGGATCAGCCTGCGCCCATATCCCTTTTTCTGGCACACCGGCTCCACCGCGATGTTTTTAAGCTCTAATACCCCATCTCCCTCATCTGTCACTACACAGAGAGCCATCCCTAAGGGCGTTTTTAAAACATACATATCTCCGCGTTCCAGATACCGGTCAATCATTTCTTCTTTCTCATCCCCCAGAAGCAAAAGCTCTAAATACTTCTTTTTGTTTTCTGTAATATTTATTATCTCTTCCAAAATTTTATTTTCCTTCCGTTCCGTCTTTTTTTTTCCCGGCTTTTCCGATGTATTTACAACAAAAATTCCAAGACTTACCAAAATCAGCGCTGCCAGTACATTCCATGATAAAGCCTGGCTGCTTTCCCCTAAAAAAACGGCTGACAGCAAAACTCCAAAGACCGGGATCATAAAGCCAAAAACAGTTACACGGCTGACCGGATTGTATTTTAAAAGAATACTCCAAAGCGTATAGGCCACAGCAGAGATCAGCCCCAAATACAGAAGAAGAACCACAGCTTCAGCTCCTGCCATAAGATCAACTCTTCCTCCGCAGCCAAGTCCGATCAAGATCAAAATGATCCCTCCCATGGTAAACTGATATCCGCTTAAAACAACTACGTCATACTGTTTGGAGTAGCGTTTTACCAATGCGCCGGATAAAGCATAAAAAATCTGTGCAATAAATACAAAGCCTTCTCCCCGGAAGGATACATCAAACAGCCCTTCGGATGTCTGTCCGGAAAGGTTGACCAATACAATGCCTGCCAGTCCAAACAAGCAGCCAAGCAGCTTTCTTCCTGTAAGCTGTTCATATCCAAACAGAAGGCAGGCGATCAGGATTGAAAGAAATACATTGGTACCTGTTATGATCGCCCCATGAACCCCTGTTACATAAACCAGCCCCATATAAAAGAAGTAATACTGGAGCACCGTCTGACATAGGCAGAGCTTTAAAATGCAGCTTCCTGCTCCCGCCGGAGGCAGGATCAGCCTCTTTTTTTGTATTACAGTAAAAGCCGATCACCATCAATCCGGCAAGCAAAAAGCGAAGTCCGGCAAACACGATAATACTCCATGAATCCATACCTTCGATGTGGAATTGTTCATAGCCGATCTTTATGGCTGGAGTGGCGCTTCCCCACAAAAAGGTACAGACGACAGCCAGGCAGATCACCACCGGAAGCCGGGACAGGGTTGTATCTTTATGATTTTTGTCTCTTCCATTTTTCGCTCTCTTCTTTTCTTCATTTTTTTCTGGTTTCTTTGTCCGTCTGAGACAGAAAAGAAAGGCAGATGCCGCCATAAGATCAAAAGCGCCTAATGCGGCTCCCCACAGAGGAAAGGCAGGATAAATCACCGGCTTTAAAAGACCGGGGTCTCCCATCCTCTGGCTGTACTCTCTGTTTTCCGCTCTGGCATTCAAATACATATAGAGCACCTCTTTGGAGGTTCTGCGAAGAGCATGATAATAGAAAGCCTCATTTTCCTCCGTCAGGAAGCGGAATTTTCCATCATTTAAAATCCCATCCATCCACAGGCTTCCTCCGGCCCGCAGAGCCTGATCCCCGTTCATATATTTATGGTGATCCGCATAATCTGTGACAATGGCTCCATGAAACGCCCCATTCCTCTTTCAAGGATTCGGTTAAAAGGGCCTGGCTCCCCCCGGCCCACACCGCTCCG
>ENA-OQAB01001179-OQAB01001179.1-human-gut-metagenome-genome-assembly--contig:-NODE-1179-length-12699-cov-5.150175_pt1 | contig 12699 bp, 10 predicted proteins | sample MGYA00242490_ERZ504517 | MGnify/ENA primary metagenome ERZ504517 (study PRJEB26092, sample SAMD00036298) | human gut metagenome | host: Homo sapiens | study: EMG produced TPA metagenomics assembly of...
TTGTATCATGGAATTTTTTAAATCACAAGATTACATATCTCAAAATTTTTATCGTCCTTCCGTCCTAAAAGGATGTTTTCGTTTTCCTTTTTTCTTTAAAATTTCATTTTTAGGAGGTTCCATTATGGTACAATTATTTAGATTCTTTCAGGGAAATGATTTCCCTCCGCGGTCTTACTGAGCATACTCTCAAAAGCTACTGTACTTACATTCATTCTTATCTAGCTTATCTTTCAGATATCCTACACAAATCACCTGAAAATGTTTCATGGGCGGAACTTCGTGATTATCTCCGCTGGCTTCAGAAATCCAGATCTCTTTCTGACCGTACCATCAACTGTGTGATTTCCCAGCTGCGTTTCTTCACCATGTTTGTTCTTCATAAACCATGGGATGATACACAGCTTCCTATGCGTAGATTTGACAGATATCTTCCTTATGTTCCTTCAAAAGAGGAAACATGGCAATTCATTTCTTCTATGCCTGCTCTAAAGCAGAAGACCATGGTTACCCTCTTGTATTCCTCTGGACTTCGTATCGGTGAGGTATGTCGTTTGCGTTACGAAGATGTTGACCGTAAAAATATGCGGCTTCACATCACTCATACCAAAAGCAGGGAGGATCGTTATGCCATTCTCTCCAAGGCTGCTCTTGATCTTCTTACTCAATACTGATTTGCATATGGCAGACTGAAAGGGTTCCTCTTCCCAAAACAAAACGGAGAAGACCGTCCGATCGACACCTTCTTCCTCTCAAGACATATCCATGCCCACGAAGACAGGCTGGGATGGGAACGCAGGATTACCTGTCATTCCTTCCGTCATGCTTTTGGTACACATCTGTATGAGAATGGAACGGATCTGCTTACTATAAAGGCACTTATGGGACATAAATCCTTGCTGTCTACCACCATCTACGTGCATCTTTCCAACAATACCCTCAGGCAGACAGACAGCCCCTTTGACCAGATGGCAAGTGAATATCATGAAAGAGTATAAGATCCAACAGGTCTTCAAGGATTCCTACGATGACTTTTGTACGCAGGATCACTTTCAGTCTGCTGTTCAGCGAAAAGCTGCTCCTGCTGTCTTAAACTGCAAATCTGGCAGACTAGGCGTAAATTTAAGTCAATGTGCTGACTGCGAACATGTGGAAGCACACAACAATTCCTGCCGTAACCGCAGCTGCCCAAACTGTCAGGCTGTATTAAAGGAAGTCTGGGTGGATAAACGCAGGGAAAAAGTCATTGACGCCCTTTACTTTCATGCAGTCTTTACCCTTCCACACGAACTCAATCCTTTGCTCTGCTGTAACCAGGAGCTTTTATACGGCCTTCTTCACAGATGCTGTGCCGAAACACTTCTTGAATTATCTGACGACAAGAAGTATCTCGGCGCAGCACCCGGAATCATCCAGGTTCTCCATACATGGAACTAGGGGCTTGGTTATCATATGCACATGCACTGTATCATTTCGGGTGGTGGATTGACTAGATCCCATAAGATCGCCATCTCCAACAACCGGATCCTTTCTGTTACAGAAAATGAAGTCACATTCTCTGCCAGGGGAAAAAGGCCCGGTAAGCCAAAACGCCAGATCACTCTGAACCATACAGAGTTCATACGCCGATATCTCATGCATGTGCTTCCATCTGGTTCCTGAAGATCCAGTATTATAGTTTCCTGAACAACCGGATGAAGAGAAAAAACCTGAAGCTTATTTTTACTCTGCAGGGACATCAGCGTTTTTAAAGACGGTTTACAGCTCTGTCCATGGCTGAGCTTCTAAAGGCAGTGTGGGACTTTGATGTTTCTGTTTGTCCCGAATGCGGATATAGTTCCATGAAACGGTTGGGAAGATCCTATGCACCATTCTGATTCTCCTGACTTTTTATACTGTTTAAAAAAGCCTGCTTATGGGAGGCTTTCGAAACATGCCCTAAAATATTTTATACTATAGAAATCTGCATGTTTCCAGCTGTTTTTCCGGCAAATCCGATAATTTCAGCTATCCAGGAACAATGCAATCCCCATATACACGTCGGCTAAACGTCCGCGACTGGGTACAATTATGAAGAATCACATTTAAAGCAGTTCGAGTTTCATATAGAACTGCTCTTTTTGTCTGCTCTAAATATGATACTTCACTAAAGAATTATACCATATTTCTTTGTAATCACAACTATCTTATAAAGCGATTTCTGCAATAGCAACAAAACATCGGAATCAACCAGTTTAATTTTTCCAATACAATTAATATATAGCAAAATAACAATACAAAGTATGTTATCTATATATAGTCAATCAATGCAGTCTCTCGATAATATTCTTTTATTTCTTTTGCTGATCCTGATATCTTCTTTATTTCATGATCACATTTTTCGTTTAATAAATCATATATTGCAAAATTCATATCACCTCTTGAAATAACATTAATAAAATCTTCTATTACCGCGCCAACTATATGTTCAGCTGCATTATCGATTTTAATTTTCAACATTTTGTGTTTTTCAAATATTTCTAGTGAATGCTGAAGTTCTATCTCTATAAGTTGAAAAAAATATCCCATTCTAACCATAGGATGAGGATGTGTCATAACATTGCAATTACATTTCTCCAGTGGTATATATCCGTCATTAAATATCCAAAATATAGAATGTACCGCTGTAATGTACAAGGTAGTTATGATTCCTATATCAGGTAAGTTCGTAAGGCAAGAACATAGCATCAAACTTAGGGAATTCGCTATTCCATAAAAATCTGCCATATATTCCTTAGCCTGTGCATCGTAACAGCCTTTTGTATTTTTATCATCTTCAAAGAATAAACTCGTCGACATATTTTTGTCACAGTGTCCACATAAAATATGACCATACTCGTGCATTGCCAAATAGAAAAATGCTAACGTAAATATGTAATTTCCTAACTTTCCCTGCTTGCTTTCATCATTGAGTACATCTAAATATAAATTCTTACTAGGAAGTTCTATTCCCTCAAGATCTCCTAACCCATTTTGATAAAATGTTTTAATATGTTCAATAAGAGAAGTAGTTATCCCAGTAAATAAACCAATACAGTAAATGTCTTCAATTTTAGTGACACAAGCATTTACTTCTCGATTATCAATCCAAAAAAACCTTACACAAATCGAATGTTCTAAATATTGTTTAGAGCTATCGATTATCAGATGTTCTAAAACATCAGCCAATTCGAGCTCGAGAGAATCTTCTTCACAAAATAAAAGGGAAAGATTCTTATCTATCTTTTTTAACATTAGCTCGAATTTCTTATGTATCTTATCTATTTTCATAATTTTATTCCTTTTTGCTTCTGCTTAAGTAAACTAATAATATCGTATTCTCATCTCTTAAGATGTCTACAAACCAACAAGTATTACCCGCAGCGTACATTTCATTTGATTATCTATATTTAATTTATCTCATATACATCCCGAGAAAACTCTTCCACCTCATAATACTTCTAAAACTTTGAAGAAACTTTCTAATTTGACAGCAACTTTTACAACACCTCATAACATTCCCGCCTTCAATAATCTTCTTCCAGCAGGTCTACATTACTGTCACCTTCTAATATTTTAAATGCACCCACATAAAAATTCGAATTCCTTTCTTTCATATCTTTTAAACATAATAATGTACAATCTTCGTCCGCTTCAAAAGCATTGCTCTGCTTTATAATAGAGAATAGTTCTCTCCCACTGGCAGTAAGTATATACGCTTCCCTTCGGAACAAAGCAGCTTTATCATCATGATACATAATAATTCCTCATATTTTATTATTATGTACCTCTAAGTTTGTCTCTCAATCTACCCAGGACTTCTTTTTAACTCTTCTATTTCCTGCATATGTACCTGACTAATCTCCAATATTTTTTCTCTTATTCCAGTTTCGATTTTTCTTCTATCGGTCGCACAGCTTCTTCATGGCAAATTACTTTTTCATTTTACAATTTCCTTTTCGTGAAGAGTCAGTCTATTCAAATCCCTGATTTGTTTTTCCAGCTCCTGGTTCTGTTCATTTATATCCCCCAAGTGTTCCTCGCCATAATCCAAAAGGCATTTCCATGAATTTATCGAGAAAATTTCTATCTTTTCAGACAGATATTTATCAATCAGTTCAATATAATATTGAATCGGATTACTGAACAAATTTGGAGATTTAAAGCCAAATCGAGCAATGAGCGCCGACAGAACGTCTTCAGCTGAGAGTACTGTATTTTCCGCTTTATCTTCTCTGTTTTCAATCTTACTTTGCATCTTCATTTTCTTTTCCGGCAAAACAAACACAGCCTCTTTGTTCTCTTTAAGCCACTCCGGAAGTTTTTCGTAATCTTTTCCCGAATAACAAAACCAGATCAATTTATAGGGCAGCGCCGCATATTCCAAACGCTCTTTGAGTTTTGACATGATCACATCATCTTCCCAACCACTATATCCGATGACAATCGGTGACTTTGTTTTCAAAAACTCTTCAATCGTTCCCGCTGTTGTTTTGATTCCCTGTCCCTGCGCAATTTTCGCAATCTCACTCTCCAAATTGCAGCAATCATAAAATTCGTACGTTCCGTGGACATGCATAATCTGAACTGTTTTTGAATTTGCATTCAACGCAATATTGTCCAACATATTATCAGCCGAAAACACATCATAATTTCCGAGTAAATTCAAACTTTTGAGCAGATGATTATCAAAATTGGGAGTAATTACCGTCGTCGCAATTGTCTTTGTGTTCAAAATCTGTGCCAGCAAGAGATTACTCATAGAAATTTTGGAATCATTCATAATATTTTTTAAATACTGCTGCCTGTGCATTTTATTTTTGTACGCCTGTTCGAACCAATAAGAATAATATTTTGCGCTATTTTCTCCCAGGCTCTCCGCTACATCACATATCCTTTGCAGCTTTTCGCCATCTCCCTGACATAACCGTTCCACTTTCTTTTTACATTGGTCAATAATACCATTCGCAGTCAAAATTTCCGGTGTTGAAATTCCCGCCCCCACAATAAACAGATACGGACATTCTTCTTCCATCTCCTGCTCTATTTCCACTGTTTCCCATATTAAATTAGTTGCATCTTGTAAACTAACTATTTTTCCCATCTGAATATTCCTTCTCTCTTCATACAGTCCCAAACTGTTCTATAAAAAATTGCAAATAACTCCATCTCTGCGCGAACGGTCAAGGTGCATAGCTAAAATTTATGCGTGAAGTTTGAGTACACTATATTTAAGATTTCATTATTTTCCGACACTTATCTGATCCAATAACTGCCTATATTTTTCTTGATACCGGTCAATTTCTGCCTGCGACTTCTTTTTCAACTCTTCCATCTCCTGCATATGTGCCTGATTAATCTCCAATATTTTTTTCTCATGCTCCAGTTTCGACTTTTCTTCTACCAGCCGCACAGCTTCTTCGCGGCGAATGGCTTCTTCTTTACAATTTCCTTTTCCTGAAGAATTTGTCTATTCAAATCACTGACTTGTCTTTCCAACTCCTGGTTCTGTTCATCTAATTGTTTCTTTTCTTCCAACACGCCCTGCGCCTGCTCTACCATCTCTTTCATGGCATCCATTTTCGCGCGCAGTTCTTTACAGGTTTCCTGTAAAGAATCGTTAAGCGAACTCTTATCACTTAATTTTTCCTCAAAATCCAATTTCTGAGCTCTTACTTGTTTATCCAGTTCCTCATTTTTCGTAAGAAGCTGCCCATAAAGCTCCTGTGTTGTCTCATTCTCCTGCTCTGCGTTTTTCTTTTCTTCGCTAAGCATTGCCATTCGCTGCTGAAGTTCCTGAATTACTTGATCTTTTGATACAAGAAGTGAATCATACTTAGCACCAATCGTTTTCTCCAAATGCTGTTTATTTTCCACTTGAACTAAAAAACTTTTCATAATCATGTTCGTATATGACTCAATTTCTTCAATAATCTTTGCATCTTCTCCAAAAACACCTTTTGCTCTTTGAAGCTCATACGCCGCAATCATTTTTAAAAACGCATCTTTCTGTGAATAACCATCTCCCAATTCATCTGTAATATCTTTGATTTTTTGTTCCATGGCCTCAGTTACTCTATAAGACCTCGTTTTTAATTTTTCGTTATCCAACATTGGGTCTAATCCCAGCACCTCTTTCTCTAGTTTCTCCATATACATTATCCCCTTTTTTTACTTTGATAACATCATTATATCCCATTGCCCTTGATTATGCAAGCAAATTTCTATTGAGTTATATATGTGTTTAACGTGTTTGTGTTATAACATATTATCATTACATTTTTTTCAATTCTTTCGTATCTTTATTGTGTTATATTTATATAACGTGTTTGTGTTATAACATATTCCTATCTATTTCTTTACAAAATCATCTTGCCATATTTCACAAGGCTTGCTATACTAAGACATATTGATTCCGCATTCCTTTTGGAATTCTGGTATAGTAAAATTCCTGGAGACAGGTTTCCTTGTATTTTATACATCCCGAAAACCATTTTATTAAACCAGAAAGGAGTCATACATGTTCCAATATACACCATTTGAAAAAAGCCTGTGCGCAAATGCCAGGCTTTTTTCCATTACAAAAAAGAATCTCGATTTATTTTTATTGCTTCAAACAAACACCATCACTTACCGGCAACTTCACTTAACCAAACTCCACGGACTCACAGAAACTTCCGGAAGGCTCTCCTTAAAACGTCTGGAAGCCGTAGGTTTCATATACAGCAAGCAAGTCACTGCCAACAGTCAGATAAAATATTTTTACCTTAGTGCAAAAGGACGTGTTTTTTTAAAAAAGCTGCTCCCCTCTGAATATGCCCAATCTCTTCACATTAATTGGGAAAAGCGCCCCCCTGCAGGTATCCAGCAACTTTTTCACAGAATTCATGGAAACGATTTTTATTTTTCCTACATTTCCCTTCCCACAAGCCAACCTCGTCCATGGATTTTAGAGCCAAGGTTACCAGGAATTTCCAACAATCACAATGTCCCTCCTCGAAGTGACGGTTGCCTATATTGTGATTGTTTTACATACTACATCGAACAGGATAATGGTACACAATCAGAAAACATACTTCTCAATAAACTAAAAAACTATATCCAGGGAGGCTTTTTTAATTCAAATTCCAAAAACAGACTGGTGTTTTGCCTTGCCTTTCCACACCGTAAGAAATCAGCGCAAAAGCCTGCTTTTTCTATTTATAAATTACTCCTAAAATTCACAAAATTATGGGAATTACTAGAAAAAACACACAACATAGAATTGGATTACCCTCAATTCCTGCAGACCCTTTCAACATCACCACTCAAAGAAACCGTTACTCTAAAAGAATTTTCTGGATTTGAAAATATATATCGCCTGCACCCTGAAATCCAATCTGCAAAGGACGCTAACGCCCTCAAGAAAGCATATTTGCACGTTTCGGCTACCTCGCAAGCATTAGACGAAGAATTAGACACCCTTTTTCAAAAGCGTCTCAAATCGCATTTTTCGAGTTTCTACGAAGATGTCGATCCACAAATGCTTTTAAGCGCCTTAGAAGGAATCCCTTTATACGTATGCGCAAATCATCAATTACCAAGCTACATTCCTTTGATTGCCGCCGAAGATACTTCTTTCCAAACAAAAATTTACGAACTTTTGTTTTACAACGGCTTAAACACTGATAATTGGCATTTCCATTCACCCATAAAATTTCACAACACTATTAATTTCACTTTCCGAATGGGACTGCAGCATAGTATTTACGGAACTCTTGCCATAGAATTTCCTTCTATTGACCTGAGTTCCCATATACGTATCCGTCACTTTTTTAAAAACAGCACAAAACATACACAGGTAATCTTACTGTTAATTGGAAAAAGAAAGGATATCACGAATTACTGTAATACTTTTTTAAGCAAATGCCTATATTCCGACACCATACACCTGCTGTTTGCAGATATTGATTCCATATACCAACCCACCCCTGCACCTATTTACCAGATTACTGAAGCAAAAATAACATCTCAAATTCTTTTAGAATGCGATGAATTCGATGAACAATTTCACATTATTAAGAAGGAGGAAAATATCTTATGACGCAATGTCATTTTAAAAAACTGCTAAAACAATTTAGCCACGACAAACATTCTGCTTGCAATAGTAAACACATTTTTAATATCTTATGTGCCATCTTCACACTCGGATCCATTATATATGGTATCCTTCTCCTTTTTAGTCTTTACCGTTTAGACTACACACTAGCTCCTCACGGAATATTATTCCGTACAGTTGCACTCTTATTTCCTCCCCTTCTGTGGATTGCAGGCACTGGCACCTGTCACCTAGATTTCCACAGATACAAACTATGGTTTTTTATTCTTATTTCCGTTTTTGAAACCACGATCCTCACAGGCATTTTATTTCAATTATTGTCAGTACTTTTTCTTCCTCACATTATGGCAATAAAAACAGATGCTATTTTCACTAAACGAATGGTGCTTTTTCTGGCAAGGATCACAGTAGAACTCCCACTAGGAGTCTTTATATACCTTTCCTTAAAAAGAATCCTTCATTCTGTTCAAGATGAAAAGAGCAGAGATGTGCTACTCACCTTCAAAATCACTAATATTTTAGGCAAAAGAACCGACCGTAAAAACGTCTCCTACCCACTCTCTATCGCAAAAGATATGACAAACGGGAAAACCATTGTAATTTCCGAAAAGGATCGTTATCTGCACACTCTTGTAGATGGTACTAGTGGAACCGGGAAAACCTCCTCCACGCTTCTTCCAGCCATAAAAAACGATTTAGATGCCCGTTGCAAAGCAGAAGCCCTTCAACTTAAGGACTTACATCCCTTCGTAGAAAACGGGAAGTTTATCTATAATAGTAAAGATAATTTCTTTTCTATAAACAAATTCTCTCCTGCAGATGATTTAAATACTTCAGAGAAAGCAAAGCTTTCCGAAAAATTGGAGGATTTACGTCTTAAACACCAAGTCTGTGGAATTACCGTACTCGCCCCAGATGACTCTCTGTGCGATGATGTCGCCCGCCTCTGTGATGCAAGGAAAATTCCATACCATCGGATTGACGGAACAAGGGACGCAGATGGCAATATTAAATCAAATTGGACTGGTATGAACCCCTTCTATGTTTCTCCAGCACTCAGCAAGGACCAAAAGCATCAGGCAATCGTAAAAAAGGCGGTTGTTTTTAGTGACGTAATGCAGGTAATCACCGATTTAAAAGGAAAAGCAGACTCTTACTTCACCGGTCTCAATCGGCAAATGATTGCCAATCTATCAATCCTTGTTATGAACACTGTACCGGCTCTTTACCGGCGTCAGGCAACTCCTGCCGATTTGCAGGCACTAATCAATAATTTTGATTTATTACCCGAACATGTATCAAAGCTGGAAACGATAGATAGCAGTACGCAAAGATACACTTTTATAATCCAATACATAAAAGAAGATTTATTAGGAAAAGGAAGAACAAAAATGGAAGACCAGAGCAGAGGAACAAGAAATATCATTAACGAATTTCTTCTAATGCCTCATTCCAAAGAAATCTACTGTTCGCAAACTTCCATTGACTTTGACCGTGCCCTCATGAATAGCGAAGTCACATTATGCAATTACGATCTCGCAAGCGGAGATAGTAACGCTGTTGCATTTGGGCTTTTTTTCTTATTATCATTTAATAATGCTGTTTTATCTCGTCCCGGAACAGAAAACACACGGACGCCACATTTTTTCTATATTGATGAACTTCCGGTATTATTACATAGTTCTTTAGAAAAAAACTTTTCCTTGTTTCGGAAATTCCGCGTAGCGATGTTTTGTGCAATACAAACACTAGATCAATTTGAGAAAAACGAACTCACAAAATACCTAAAAGGTGTTGTTTTAGGTTCTGCACACATTTTCGTTTTCGGCAGATCTGCACTTTCGGATATGGAGATTTTTTCTGCCATGGCAGGTATAGAGGACAAAATAGAAGAACAGCACGCAACATCCGAGACCTCTCTATCCGGAGATTCACCAACCCTTTCCTATTCTTCTCGGGAAACGCCAATGCAAAAGAACAAAATAGAGGAAATTGATATCCGCCTACGTGATTTTCAAGAAATCACTTTGTTTACCACCCGAGACGGACGGCCGCTTCCTCCAATCCACGCAAAAGTCTCTTTTTTAAAAGACAACGATTGGAATCCAGAACCAGCACAAACCTCCGCTTTTATAGATAAGTTTTTATCCTCATATAAAACCGTTTCTTCCGACAATGAAACTTCCGCTTTCGCTGAAGACTTTTTTAAAAATCATAAAAATATACTATCCTCATATACCACAAAAGAAGAATCTGTTCCCCTCAAAAAAGGAGAACCTCATCCAAAGTCTTCCAAAGCAGCTGATAACTCATCCTCTGTTCTTCCTAATGGAAGCGAAACTATTGACGACTTATTCGAAAGAGAAAGGAACACTTTATGAACAACATAACAACTTATTTAGAGCACTTTCCTTCATCATTACATAACACTCCCTTTCACCTTCCAGAAAATTTTTCTATGTATTGCGAAAACCACAATAAGAACTGCACTCATGCAGAAATTGATCTCTTAAATGCGAAAGGGATTTTGGGTACTGTGGATTTTACAATCATGAAACTTTTAAAAGAATATTTTTTTCTTAATACATACAACATAAAATACGCCCTTGATCACATTCTTGATGAAAATTACAAAAACCATCTTATAACAAAAATCTCAAGAAACTCACCAAAAGTGGCATTCTCCTAAGGCATTCTTTATGCGATTGCAATAAAACAACGACACAAGAACACCAAACCCCCGGAAGTCCTCTTCGCTTTTATTCCCTGTCTCCCGGAGCTCAATCCTATATGACAACACCGACAGATATATCTGCTAATCTTTTAGAACACTGGGAAGATTACAAAATTATGGAACTACTCTCCATCAATCAGCTTTTATTAAGAATAGAAAAACGCAACATTATTCAAAAACAGCATTATGTCCGTAAGATAATCGGACATCACAAATTCATGATTGACTGCCATTTAAAATATCATGTTGATACCCGCAACATTCCCTCTCCTATTTCGATTTTTTTGTTTTCATGTCGGACACACGAAGAAAGCAAAAAAGATTTCATCTTACGTATTTATTTGTTTTTACGCTGGATGGATCAGCACAAAATCGAATATCCTTCACATTTGATTTTAATTTTATGTGAAAGCATAACAGAACTTCCCCTCATTCACAGTTCTATCATGGCACTCCGAACACAATACAAATATCCGATTTATTACACCTTCGATACCGAGCTATTAAATGTTCCTGTATTTTCTTCACTGTATCAATGTGTATTATCCAGTAACACCGAAAGTTTTAACATAGAGCATATCCGTCTTATTATTTAGAAAGCATACCAGACCCTCATGGTGAGGGTCTGGTATGCTTTTGTCGTATTTGTCATTAAAACTTCTTTTTTGTCTCAACTATTCGCTTAATTATACTTCTTTGCCTTAACTGTAAGATACGAATATTTTTTTCATGTTATGATTTTTTCAAATATTTTTTATTTAACACAGAGCAAAACCAATGTTCATTTCATTTTGTTTTGCCATCCTTGTATATACAAACAATTGTTTCACAAGTTGAAACATTATCATTTGCAAATACACTTGTATTTGCTTGGCTTAAGCCTCGGAGGAATCATTATGGGTACATTTCAAAATGTTTCCAAAGCCGAACCATGTGCAATTTGCGGCAAACCGGATTGGTGTTCTGTATTTCTACCAGATACCGTAGCCTATCCCGGACAAAAACTATGTGTTTGTCGACGGATATCAGACCCTGAAATTTCAAGTCCCATCAACGGGAAAACTTATTATTTCATCAAGGAATTTAAAGATTCTTCTGCTCTGTATTCAGATGTGATAAAAGACAAAAATCTTTCTTATTCACCAAACCATTTTGTCCATATTTCGAATGCAGGCGCAGGATTCCCACACACGGAGCCCAATTATGGAATACCACCGTTAAAGAATTCCGAATTGGATCCTATTTATCGTTCATTCATGCAGCAATTAAAACTCAGCAAACAACATCAGAGAAAACTTCTTAGTGACGGGTGGAATAAAGACATGATTCTCTCCGGGAAAATCAAATCCTTACAACTTATCAAAAGGTACGATGAGTCAAAGGGATTTCCTACTGACCGTGAAGAACGTTTGAAAATTTGTAATGAACTGCTTAAAGAGCACCACTCACTCAAAGGGGTACCTGGTTTTTATCAGGATGACCTTGGCAGATGGACCTTTTCAGGAAAATCCGGAATGTTATTTCCACTCACGGATCGAAACGGCTATTTATATAGACTCCGGCTCCGCCTGGATCACCCTGACATGGATGAAAATGGAAAAGAAAAAAATAAGTACAAGAATTTTTCCTCGTACTTTCCCTCCAAAGAGAATGATCGTGTTATCAATGGATTTCTTAATGGATGCCGCGCCGGAAGTCAAATTGGATTTTATTATAATCCAAAACGTGACACTCCAAACTTCTGCATTATAACGGAAGGCGAAAAGAAGGCTATCGTAGCAAATTATATTTTGCACTGTATTGTTATCTCAATTCCGGGCGTGAATAATTTTTCAAAATTATCCGGAAA
>ENA-OQAB01001180-OQAB01001180.1-human-gut-metagenome-genome-assembly--contig:-NODE-1180-length-12689-cov-4.238417_pt1 | contig 12689 bp, 17 predicted proteins | sample MGYA00242490_ERZ504517 | MGnify/ENA primary metagenome ERZ504517 (study PRJEB26092, sample SAMD00036298) | human gut metagenome | host: Homo sapiens | study: EMG produced TPA metagenomics assembly of...
TCTCCCAAGCAGCATGGGTGAGGATTCTGTTCGGGGAAGATGGAGCTTCCCTACGGAAAGAAGACGAAGACAGGATATTCCACTGCCGCGGACGTGCTGGAGAAGCTGGCTCCCGAGTATCCGGTAGTGCAGAAAATTCTGGACTACCGCCAGCTGACAAAGCTGAAATCCACCTATGCAGACGGACTGGCCGGCTACATCCGGGCAGACGGCAGAATCCACGGAATTTTCAATCAGACGGTAACGGCGACAGGAAGGCTGAGCAGTACGGAGCCAACCTCCAGAATATTCCCGTGAGGATGGAGCTGGGACGGGAGATACGCCGGGTCTTTGTGCCCCAGGAGGGCTGCGTCTTTGTGGATGCCGACTATTCCCAGATTGAGCTGAGAGTGCTGGCCCATCTGTCCGGGGACGAGCGCCTGATTGAGGCCTACAAAAAGCGGAGGATATCCACGCCATCACTGCCTCGGAGGTATTCCATGTGCCTTTGGATCAGGTGACGCCTCTGCAGAGACGAAACGCCAAGGCAGTCAACTTTGGAATCGTCTACGGCATCAGCGCCTTTGGCCTGAGCGAGGATTTAAGCATTACCAGAAAGGAAGCGTTAGAGTATATTAACCGGTATTTCGAGACGTATCCTGAGGTAAAGAAATTTCTGGACTGTCTGGTGGAGGAGGGAAAGGAGCATGGCTATGTAACTACCATGTTCGGGCGCAGACGCCCCGTTCCAGAGCTGTCCTCTAAAAACTTCATGCAGCGTTCCTTTGGGGAGAGAGTGGCCATGAACTCTCCAATCCAGGGAACGGCGGCAGATATTATTAAAATCGCCATGAACCGGGTAGACAGAAGACTGAGAAGAGAGGGCTTAAAGTCCAGGATTGTCCTTCAGGTGCACGATGAGCTTCTAATTGAGACATGGAAAGAAGAGCTTGACACGGTCAGGACGGTTCTCTCAGAGGAGATGAAGCATGCGGCGGATCTGAAGGTTTCTCTGGAATCAGATATGAAGACGGGAAATTCCTGGTTTGAGACGAAATAGCGGCAGAGGCGGGAGAGATAAGATGAGAGTAATAGGAATTACTGGGGGAGTGGGTTCCGGGAAGAGCGAGATTTTAAGACTTTTAAAGGAAGAGTTCGGCGCAAAGCTTCTCATGGCCGACGATATTGCCCATGAGGTCATGGCGCCGGGAGGCGAGGCCAGCCGCAGGATTGAGGAAGCCTTTGGGGCAGACTATTTAAAGCCGGATAAAAGTGTGGACAGACAGAAGATGGCAGAGCTGATTTTTAAGGATGCGGACGCCCTTGAAACCATGAATTCCATCGTCCATCCGGCAGTCTGGAGACGGATTGAGGAGGGCATCCAGACTGCATCGGAAAAGCTGGTGGCAGTGGAGGCCGCCCTGTTTGATGAGGAACACAACCGGATGTTTGACGAAGTGTGGTACGTCTATACCTCGAAGGAGAACCGGATCAGCCGCCTGATGGCCAGCCGCGGTTACAGCCGGAAAAAATGTATGGACATTATGGGAAATCAGAGGTCGGAAGAAGAGTTCCGGGCCATGGCGGACCGGATCATTGACAACAACCGGACGATAGAAGACGTAAGACAGCAGATAGAACGCATACTGAATGAGAAAATGAAAGAGGAAGCACAAGCATGAGAATGGTGAGCATTGCCAGCGGAAGCAGCGGAAACTGTATCTATATAGGAAGCGATCACACACACCTGCTGGTGGATGCGGGAATCAGCAATAAGAGGATCGAACAGGGATTAAATGACATAGGCATCAAGGGATCAGAGCTGGATGGGGTGCTGATTACCCACGAGCACTCAGATCATGTGAAGGGACTGGGGGTTCTGGCCAGAAAGCACGGAGTGCCTATTTACAGCACCAGGGAAACCCTGGAGGAGATCAAAACCATGAAAAGCCTGGGCGATTATCCGGAAGAGCTTTTGCGCCCTGTGGCCCACGACGTAGATTTTTTCATCGGAGATCTGGAGATCAAGCCCTTTAAAATCAGCCATGACGCGGCCAATCCGGTGGCCTACCGGGTGCAGGAGGGGAAAAAGTCGGTGGCAGTGGCCACGGACATGGGAAATTATTCCCAGTACACCATTGATAGGCTTCAGGGTCTGGACGCTATTCTTCTGGAGTCAAACCACGATGTGAAGATGCTGGAGGCCGGTCCTTACCCTTACTATCTGAAAAAGAGAATTCTGGGGGAGTACGGCCACCTGTCCAACGACAATGCGGGAAGGCTTTTAAGCTGTGTCCTTCACGATAACTTAAAGCACATTTTTCTGGGCCATCTGAGCAAGGAAAACAACTATGAGGAGCTGGCCTACGAGACGGTGAAGCTGGAGATAGCAGAGAGCGATACGCCCTACCATTCCAGCGATTTCCCGATTACAGTAGCCAGACGGGATGCCGTCTCGGAGATTGTGACAGTTTAGTAAAAAGATGAATATAGAAATAAGGAGAAGAGAGATTATGAGCAGAATTATTATCAGCGTAATTGGAAAAAACGATGTGGGAATGGCGGCAAACATCTGTACCTACCTGGCAGAGAGCAATATTAATATCCTGGATATCACACAGACGATTGTGAAGGAAATTTTCGATATGATGATGATCGTGGATATTGCCAGAGCCCCCAAATCTTTTGATGAGATTGCAAGGGAAATGGACGAGCTGGGACAGAGAATCGGAGCGTCTATCCGCTGCCAGCGAGAAGAAATTTTTACCAGCATGCACCGCATCTAAGGAGGAGACAAAACCATGAGAAATACGATGATGATTAACATGCTGGAGGTCAATGAGACCAACAACATGATCGACAATGAAAAACTGGATGTGCGCACCATTACCATGGGAATCAGCCTCTTAGACTGCGCGGCCTCCACTGTGGAAGAGCTCAATGAAAAGATCTATCGGAAAATCACCTCCTACGCCAGAGATCTGGTCTCCACAGGAGACGCAATTGGACGCGAGTTTGGCGTTCCCATTGTAAATAAGAGAATTTCCGTTACTCCTATCGCTCTGGTGGGCGGCAGCGCCTGTAAAACAGAGGCAGATTTTGTCAGCATTGCGAAGACACTTGACCAGGCGGCCAGAGAGGTGGGCGTCAACTTTATCGGCGGATATTCCGCGCTGGTATCCAAGGGCATGACAAGAGCAGACGAGCTTCTGATCCGTTCCATTCCGCAGGCTCTGGCTTCCACAGAGCGGGTGTGCAGCTCCGTCAATGTGGGATCCACCAAGTGCGGACTGAACATGGACGCGGTACGCCTGATGGGAGAGGTGGTGCTGGAGACAGCCAAGGCCACCAAGGATCAGGATTCCCTGGGCTGCGCCAAGCTGGTAGTATTCTGCAACGCGCCGGACGACAACCCCTTTATGGCGGGAGCCTTCCACGGCGTCACAGAGGCGGAGGCTATCATCAATGTCGGAGTCAGCGGCCCCGGCGTGGTGAAGACGGCTCTGGAGAAGGTGAGAGGGGAGAATTTCGAGGTACTGTGCGAGACCATTAAGAAGACAGCCTTTAAGATCACAAGAGTCGGACAGCTGGTAGCCCAGGAAGCTGCCAAGCGTCTGGGAGTGCCCTTTGGAATTATCGACCTTTCTCTGGCTCCTACTCCGGCAGTGGGAGACAGCGTGGCTGAGATTCTGGAGGAGATTGGACTGGAGCGGGTGGGCGCGCCTGGAACGACGGCAGCTCTTGCCATGTTAAACGATCAGGTGAAAAAGGGCGGAATCATGGCCTCCTCCTATGTAGGCGGCTTAAGCGGCGCCTTTATCCCAGTCAGCGAGGATCAGGGCATGATCGACGCGGTGACGCTGGGCGCTCTGACCATTGAGAAGCTGGAGGCCATGACCTGCGTCTGCTCCGTAGGACTTGACATGATTGCCGTACCGGGAGATACCTCTGCGGCTACGATTTCCGGAATCATCGCAGATGAGGCTGCCATTGGCATGATCAACCAGAAGACGACGGCGGTCCGCCTGATCCCGGTGATCGGCAAGCAGATTGGAGATACGGTAGAATTCGGCGGTCTGTTAGGCTACGCTCCCGTCATGCCGGTGAACCGCTTTAAGTGCGAGGATTTTATCAGCCGTACAGGCCGGATCCCGGCTCCTGTCCACAGCTTCAAGAATTAGGCAAAGGTGAGATAAGATGGAACAGGGACATAAGCTGGATGAGACGTTCGCTTTTTTTTCTCAATGAGAAGCTGGATCGGATTATTTTAAGCAATCCCAGAACCAGGGACGGGTATGTTAAATTGATTCTCCGTCCCCTGATTCTCCAGGGCAGGCTTAAATTTCAGGCAGAAGAATTTACAGAGAAGCAGGCCTTCCATAAAAATATGAGTGCCAGGGAGGCGGCAGAGTACCTGAAAGATCAGCTTTCCAAACTCTACCGGAACGGCGAGATTTTCTCGCTGCTTGGAAGCGGGACGATTCTGGTGGGAAAAAAAGGAACGGTGACTGTTAAGATAAAGAAAAAGGTCGTTTTAGCGGTGCCGGATAAGAAGGCGGAAAAGACGGTGCAGACAGGCAGAACGAAGGCGGCGGATATCAGCCCGGAGGATCTGGCCAGGCTGAGCCGCCACAACCGCGCGAAGCATTACGTGCTGCCGGAAGGGACGCCTGTTCCTTCCTGGTGGATCTGGAGTAATGACGAAGGACGGAGCGGTGGTAAAAGCCAAGTACGATAAATTCCGGCAGATTAACCGTTTCCTGGAATTTGTGGAGGATATCCTGCCCCGGCTGGACCGCTCGAAGGAGACAAGGATCATAGACTTCGGATGCGGAAAATCCTACCTGACCTTTGCCATGTACTATTATTTAAAGGAAGTGAAGGGATATCCTGTCCGAATTACAGGCCTGGATCTGAAAAAGGATGTGATTGCCCTCTGCAGCAGGCTGGCCAAAAAGTTTGGATTTGAAAATCTGACGTTCCTTCACGGGGATATCGCAGATTATGAGGGGGCCGATCAGGTGGACATGGTGGTGACTCTCCACGCCTGCGATACTGCCACCGACTATGCTCTGGCCAAGGCAGTCCGCTGGGGAGCGAAAGTGATTCTGTCAGTTCCCTGCTGCCAGCACGAGCTGAACGGGCAGATTGAGAGCAGCCTGCTGGCTCCGGCCCTCAAGTATGGGCTGGTTAAGGAGAGAATGTCTGCGCTTTTAACAGACGCTGTCCGGGCCGGCCTTCTGGAGGAGGCGGGCTACAGAACGCAGATCCTGGAATTTATCGACATGGAGCACACGCCGAAAAATATTCTGATCCGGGCAGTCCGCCAAGGAAAGCCCCAGAAGCAGCAGGGGCTTTCAGAGCTGATAGAGGAGCTTCACGCAGAGCCGACACTTTTAAGGCTTTTAAAGGAGCAGGGAAGTCTCCTGGTCCAGGATTAAAACAGGCTGAGTGTACTCGTTTTGGAAGACGGCGGTTCTGCCGGGGAACGCTCCTGAGGCAGCTTTTTCACACCGGACGTTCTGATAGAGATGGGAAGACTGGATTTCGCAGGCCAGCATGGCGGCGCCTGCAGGATCCAGTCTTTTTTCGGCTCCGGCCAGTTTGCTGATGACTGGGAGGAGGAATTTTCCTTAATCCGCCGCAGAAGAGGGGGCTGCGGCTTTTTTCGAAAAGCCCAGAATTTCTGGCGTAGGGGCGAAGTCTGCCTCTTTAAAGAGATCCATCTGCCTTTGCTCAATTCCAAGGATCAGGTGGATCAGCCCGCGGCTGACGCCTGTGTAGGTGAGCTGGCGGCTTTCAGCTCCTTGATCCGCTGGTCAAAGGAAGCGAAGCCCGGGGCCAGCTTTTTGATTCTCGCCGCCAGCTCAGGCCGTATTTCCGCATAGCGTTCCGGCTCCTGCTCAGTCAGGAGGCGGTAATTCAGAAGCCCGGAAAAATCGTCTAAGAAGACGGGAATACTGCGGCAGACGGAGTCAAAGGAGGGATCGGGAAGGAGAAAACGCAGAGCCTGGACATCCGTTCCGCTCTGGAGAGCCTGGCGGACAGCCAGGGCAGATCCCAGCGCGCCGTTTAGGGAAGGATCGTGATAGCCGTTTCCCTCTCTTTTAATCGTAAAGCAGGAGAGAGGACTGCGCTGGCGCAGAACAGCCTGGCAGTATTCCACCCCTAAAATATTGTTGGGGGAGGAGAGAAGCTTCACCTCCTCCGCGCCCTCTTCTGCCAGGGCGGCGCTTCTGGCCTCGGGGAAGGTTTTTCCTTCCTTCAGAAAATCCTGCAGCCGTTTTTAAACGATTCTGATTCTTCATTTAAGAGACGTGCCGCGCGCAGAATCGGTTCAATTTCCCCGCATTCGCTGCCAAAACAGATGGAGTCCACGGCTCCCAGAGCGGTGAAGAGCGCCACAGCATAGGAGGCGAATTCTCTGGCTGAGGCGGTGGAGAAGGGGGCGGGCATCTCAAACACAAGGTCAGCTCCGCTAAGGAGAGCCGCCCGGGTGCGGCTGTACTTGTCGAACACAGCGGGAGCGCCTCTCTGGACAAAGCTTCCGCTCATCACCACTGCCGTATAGTCGGCGCCTGTCGTTTCCCTTGCCTTCTTTAAATGAAATAAATGGCCGTTGTGAAATGGATTATACTCTGTGATCAGTCCTGTTACATGCATAGCTGCTTCCGCCTTTCTGAAGTTCCTGAATGATTCCGGCCCGGGCACGCGCAGGCCAAGGCTCTGAACGGAGAGGCCGGACTGTCATCATTATATATAGAAGAAACGAAAAGGGCAAGGGAGGAATGAAACGACAGGTTAAAAAAGAAACAAGCCTGTTAAAAAAATATTTAATAAAAAATCGACAATTATCTCTTGTATACAATAAACAGGTGGTATATAATGTTAGCAGAAAATACATTTATCTCTATGAAAGGGGTTTTTTAACCATGGCATTTATTGATTTAATGAAAGCAAAGGCAAAACAGGACAAGCAGACAATCGTTTTACCTGAGAGTAAAGATAAAAGAACACTGATTGCAGCTGCTCAGATTCTTCAGGAGGGCACGGCTGATCTGATCATGGTAGGCAAGGAAGAGAAGATCATGGATGGTGCCGGCTGGCTGGAAGTTGATTTAACAGGATTAAAAGTAGTCGATCCAGATACAGATCCGAAGTTTGACCACTATGCAGAGACTCTGTTTGAGCTGAGAAAGCACAAGGGCATGACTAAGGAGAAGGCTGAGGAACTCTTAAAGACAGATTATATCACATACGGCGTTATGATGGTAAAAGAGAAGGATGCAGACGGTCTCGTTGCAGGAGCATGCCATGCGACTGCAGATACTTTAAGACCTGCTCTTCAGATTTTAAAGACTGCTCCTGGAACAGAGCTTGTTTCCGGCTTCTTTATTATGGACGTTCCGAACTGTGAGTATGGTTCTAACGGCACTTTCTTATTCGCAGACTGTGGTCTGAATCAGGATCCGAACTCTGAGGAGTTAGCTGCTATCGCTGATTCCAGTGCTAAGAGCTTCCGCGCTCTGATAGGAGAGAAGCCGATTATTGCCATGCTGTCCCACTCCACAAAGGGAAGTGCAAAGCATGCGCTGGTTGATAAGGTTACAAAGGCAGTTGAGATTGCACACGAGAAGTATCCGCAGCTTGATCTGGACGGAGAGCTTCAGTTAGACGCAGCGCTCGTTCCTGAGGTTGCTAAATCCAAAGCTAAGGGAAGCCCGGTTGCAGGCCATGCAAACGTTCTTATTTTCCCGAACCTGGACTGCGGAAATATCGGCTACAAGCTGGTTCAGAGACTGGCTAAGGCAGAGGCTTACGGCCCGATGCTTCAGGGTATTTCCAGACCGGTCAACGATTTATCCCGTGGCTGCTCCGCTGAGGATATTGTAGGTGTAGTTGCTCTGACAGCTGTACAGGCTCAGATGTCATAAAGCAAAAATAAAAAGAATGTATATAAAGGAAAGGGTTAGGAGACATGAATATTTTAGTTATTAACTGTGGAAGCTCCTCTTTAAAGTATCAGCTGATTAACTCTGAGACAGAGGACGTACTGGCAAAGGGACTCTGCGAGAGAATCGGAATCGATGGAATTCTTACCTATCAGCCGGCTGACGGAGAGAAGGAGAAGAGCGAGAAGGCTATGCCGACTCACACAGAGGCTATCAAGTTCGTACTTGAGGCCCTGACAAATGAGAAGACAGGCGTAATCAAGAGCTTATCTGAGGTTGGAGCTGTAGGCCACCGCATCGTACACGGGGGCGAGAAGTTCACAGCTTCCACTGTTTTAACTGCAGAGACAATCAAGGCAATCGAAGAGTGCAGCGATCTGGCTCCTCTTCACAATCCGGCCAACCTCATCGGCGTGCGCGCATGCCAGGAGCTGATGCCGAACGTGCCGATGGTAGCAGTATTTGATACAGCATTCCATCAGACAATGCCGAAGACAGCATACCTTTACGGTCTTCCATACGAGTACTACGAGAACTACAAGGTAAGAAGATACGGCTTCCACGGAACAAGCCACAGCTTCGTTTCCAAGAGAACAGCCGAGATCATCGGAAAGCCGTATGAGGACTGCAAGATTATCGTATGCCATTTAGGAAACGGCGCCAGCCTTTCCGCTGTTATGAACGGAAAATCCGTTGACACCAGCATGGGTCTCACTCCTCTTGAGGGACTTGTAATGGGAACACGTTCCGGAGACATCGATCCGGCTATCATCGAGTTCGTTGCTAAGAAAGAGGGCAAGACACTGGACGAGATGATGAACGTTCTGAATAAAAAGTCCGGTATGTTAGGAATCTCCTGCTTATCCAGCGACGGCCGTGATCTGGAGCAGGCTGCAGAGAAGGGCGACGACAAGGCTCAGGCAGCTCTCGATATCTTCGCTTACCGCGTAATCAAGTACGTAGGTGCTTACGCAGCAGCTATGAACGGCGTTGACGCAATCGTATTTACAGCAGGTATCGGCGAGAACGACGCTGCATGCAGAAGCAAGGTATGCAAGAGCCTCACTTACCTGGGAGCAGAGATCGACGAGGAGTTAAACAAGTGCAGAGGCGTGGAGAGAATCATTTCCACACCAGAGTCCAAGGTTAAACTCTTAGTTGTTCCGACAAACGAGGAGCTTGCCATCGCAAGAGAGACTCTGGCTTTAGTAAAATAATCCGTTCAGTAAGATAATCTGCAAATTAACCATTGACAAAAAACGAGGGCCTATGTATAATAGCATAGTGCGTATTAGGAGATTAATATGCTGATTAATTTATCTGAACTTTTTACCTGCGAAGGCAAGAAAAAGGTTTATGACGCAGAAATCGGACTGACGGAGGTCAGCATAGGGGGAGAGGACTACAGAGTTGTGTCCGCAGAGCCTTTTCAGCTGACAGTGACAAACACAGGAGACAGGAAGTATTTCCTGGAGGGCAGCACGAAGGTGACTGTCGAGATTCCATGCTCCAGATGTCTGGAACCGGTAGCCTATGTCTGTGAGCTCACGCTTGACAGGGAGCTGGAGACGGATAAACCAGAGGCCGGGCAGGCAGAAGATTTGGATGAACAACCTTATTTAAGCGGTTATAATCTGGATGTAGACCAGTTGGCGTTAAATGAAATTCTGATTGGTTTGCCTATGAAAGTCCTTTGCAGAGAAGATTGTAAGGGGATTTGCAATAGATGTGGAACGAATCTCAATTATGGGACTTGTACTTGCGACCGGACGTCGCTCGATCCACGGATGGCAGTTATCCAGGATATCTACAAACAATTTAAGGAGGTGTAACCATGTCTATCTGTCCAAAGAATAAATCTTCCAAAGCAAGAAGAGACAGCCGTAGAGCTAACTGGAAGATGAGTGCTCCAAACTTAGTAAAGTGCAGCAAGTGCGGCGCTTTAATGATGCCTCATAGAGTTTGCAAGGCTTGCGGTTCTTACAACAAGAAAGAGATCATCAAGGTTGAGGACTAATTAAAATGCACATGAAATCAAGGGGTTCGTCTTAGACCTTCCCCTTGATTTTTTTATTTATTTTACAGAAAGATGCGAAGGAGGGGGATTGTCTATGAAGCAGAACGTAAGGCTTACAACGCTTAGCAAGACATCTGGATGAGCGGCTAAAATAGGTCCTGAGACCCTTGCCCAGGTTCTGGGCAAGCTGCCGAAATTTCATGATGATAACCTGTTAGTTGGAATTGAGACATCCGACGATGCGGCTATTTATAAGATAACTGATGAAATTGCCATGATTCAGACTGTGGATTTTTTCACCCCGATTGTGGACGATCCGTATATGTTTGGGCAGATTGCAGCGGCCAACTCGCTGAGCGACGTGTGGGCCATGGGCGGAGAGCCGGCAGTTGCGCTCAACATCGTGGGATTTCCAAACTGTCTGGATCCGGGAATTCTGGGAGACATTCTGGCAGGCGGAGCCGATAAGGTGAAGGAGGCGGGAGCCGTCCTGGTCGGCGGCCATTCCGTCCAGGACGACGAGCCGAAATACGGTCTCTGCGTGTCTGGATTTGTACATCCCCAGAAGATTTTTAAGAATTACGGCTGTAAGCCAGGGGACGTGCTGGTGTTGACGAAGCAGATTGGAAGCGGCATTGTGAACACAGCGATCAAGGCTGAGCTGGCTTCTGCCTCAGCTGTTCAGGAGGCGCAGACGGTAATGGCTTCCCTGAACCAGAAGGCAAAGAGGGCTGCGGATCGATGCTGTATTTCTGCCTGCACAGATATTACCGGTTTTGGACTTCTGGGACACTGTGTAGAGATGGCTTCGGCCAGCGGCGTTACGTTTGAGCTGAAGGTCAATGATATCGCTTACTTCCAGGATGCCGTGGAATATGCCAAAATGGGCCTTGTTCCGGCTGGAACCTACAAAAACAGAGGTTATTCCATTGGAAGCGTAGACGCTCAGGGAATAGAAGAATTCTATCTGGATCTGCTGTACGATCCGCAGACCTCCGGCGGTCTTCTGTTAAGCGTGGCCAGGGAGGACTTAGGTACGCTTCTTTCCGAGCTGAAAGCCTCTGGTATTGATACAGCGGTCTCTGTAATTGGAAGCGTGGCGCCTGAGAGCGATAAGCTGATTCGGTTATTGAAATAATAAATAGAAGAATCCGTATTGTTATGGGATGGACATCAGGGGGACAGTTGAAAGGATACCATACGGATGAATTTAAAACAGTTAGAGGCCTTTGTGGAGGTGGCCGAGTCAGGCAGCTTCTCTAAAGCTGCGAAACGTCTGTTTCTGACTCAGCCCACAGTCAGCGCTCATATTCTGGCGCTGGAGAAGGAGCTGGATATCCGGCTGTTTGTGAGAAATACGAAGGAAGTCTGTCTGACAGAAGAGGGGCAGCGCCTGTATTTTTATGCCAGACAGATGGCGGATCTTCAGTACAAAATTAAGGAGGAGTTCGGACACCGGAAGACAGAAGAAAAGCAGTGTATTGCCATTGCCGCGTCTACGGTACCGGCTCAGTATCTTCTGCCGGAGCTGCTGGCAAAATTTAACGAAAAATATCCGGGAGAGCAGCTGCGGATTCGGGAGATGGACAGCGCCCAGGTGGTGGAGCAGGTGTCAGAGCACAAGGCAGATATCGGCTTTACAGGAACCGTTCTGGAAAAAAAGCACTGCAGATATATTCCTTTTTACAGGGATGAGATGGTGATTATTGCGCCGAACAGCGGACGCTACCAGGCGATAGACCGAACGTCCGGCGATATTTCCTGGATTTGCCAGGAAGCGATGCTGATGAGAGAGGAAGGCTCTGGAACCAGAAAGGAAGCGGAGCGCCAGCTCGCCGAGCTGGGGATCCTGCCCCAGCAGCTGAATATTATGGCCAGTATTGGAAACCAGGAGACCATCAAGAAATCTGTGATTCAGGGGCTTGGAATTTCCATTTGTCGAATCTGGCTGTCAGGGAAGAGGTGGAGGATGGAAAGCTTTTAGCATTTTCCGTTCCCAGCGAGCGTTCCGGCCGCGATATCAATGTGGTTTATAATAAAAACTATCAGCTCTCAAAGTCTGCCAAGCGGTTTTTAAGAACTGTAAAGGAAGCTTACAAGGTAAAAGAATAAGTATGTTGCAGGATGCAGCGAAAAGAGATGCGTTCCGCCGTTTACTGGCTTTGGAAGGCATCTTTTTTTACGCTTTTGCAGGCTGGGTGGAGATCCTTCTGCTGGACGAGCCTTTTTCCGGCCTGACGAGCGGCTCAGGCTGGATATGGGGAGTCTGGTGAAGAAGATACACAGGGAACGCCAGAGAACTGTTTTACCAGCCGGCCTGGATGCAGGTGAAGATGGGAGAAAAAAAGAAATAAACGAAGATTCCGGTATATGAAAAGAGCAGAGGATTTGCAACGGCCCTGGGGGAGCGCGAAATCGTCTGCTCTTTTTCAATGCTTTTAAATGGTAATCAGATTGTATTCTCTAGTTCCGATTCCCAGCTTTTCAGCGTGCTCCAGAGCAACCATCCAGTTGGTCTCCGGGTGAACGTCTGTAAAGTGATCGTGGTGGCAGTGTTCCCTCTCGCTTAAAACGCTGCCTGCCATCACCGGCTGGCGGTTGACCGCGTCAGCGCAGGCCATATCCAGAGCCACCGGATCAAAGGAGGCGAACATGCCTACGTTGGGGACGATGGGCACGTCGTTTTCTGCGTGGCAGTCGCAGTAAGGAGATACGTCCACCACGAGGCTGATGTGGAAATG
>ENA-OQAB01001181-OQAB01001181.1-human-gut-metagenome-genome-assembly--contig:-NODE-1181-length-12688-cov-2.578855_pt1 | contig 12688 bp, 11 predicted proteins | sample MGYA00242490_ERZ504517 | MGnify/ENA primary metagenome ERZ504517 (study PRJEB26092, sample SAMD00036298) | human gut metagenome | host: Homo sapiens | study: EMG produced TPA metagenomics assembly of...
CAAGCCGCGTAAACGTAAATGTACTGGACAAGAACAATAAATTTGCCTCCATTGAAGAAGGAACAATAGATGCTGATACGGAAATTATAGTAGATACGACAAAAGCCCTTGAAGAGGGGGCAGTGGTACGTTACGGCAGCAGGAAGGAATAGCGGTTATTTTTTACTGTTTATTTGAAGGGCAACCGTCTATCGGCAGCACCAATATAATATAATCATGGCACTGCCTTGCCTGATTTGCAATATTTTCATGAAACAAGATTAAAAAAATATGCAGAAAAAATACGGGAAACCCTTTGACAAAGCCAAAGGCGCCTGTTATTATAGGGGCAGTGACTGAAGCCGTGTCATTCGGACATGTGTAAAGCTTCAGTTACAGAAAGAAAGAGAGGAAAATGTATGTTAATTGCAGCCAATGTGAGGAAGACAGGCGAATAGCGTGTTAAGGCAGAGACGGGGTTTTTGCGTCGTTCCCTCTGGGAGTCTGCCCTGATGAGTTCCGAACAGGTTGCGTAGACACATACTTTAAAAGTATAGAAGGCATAATCCTGATTGCGGGGTTATGCCTTTTTTTGCATTATTTTGCATTTGAAAGAATGTAAAGCAGGCATTGTCATAAGAATACTGCAGCAAAGTCAGATTTCTCACAATAGCTGCAGGACATCCCGGCCTTTTGGCAGCCGCCAGAAAGGCGCGCCCATATGACTTGCCGTCCGCGATAATAAAGAAAAACGTCCCGTTTCAGGAACTACGTCCGTTTAGCGTCTCTCAAGTATAGTGAGCCGCCGGTGAATATGAAGGAATGAAACAGCTGCCGCTATACAGCCTTGTCTTCCCACAAATCTGAAAAACAATTGAAAGAAACAAAAACAGGCGGCGGTTTAGCCGTCTGAACTGTAAGAAAAATGGGGAGAATCAATATTATGAACGAAAACAACGATATGAATGAAATGCTGGAATTTCGCAGAATAAAGGAAATGCTGGTAAAAAATGCAATGACGGAAAAGGCCGCGCAGCGGTTTGAACAAATGGAGCCTTTCCTGGATCAGGCCAGGGCGGAGGCCGCCCTGCAGGAGACGACAGAGGCCAGGAAGGTTCTGGATGCACTGGGAACCCCGCCCTTTTCGGATACGGCAGAGTAAGGGAAGCCGCCCAGGAGGCAAAAGCGGGAAGGATGCTGACCCCGGATCAGCTGGAGAGCGTCAGGCAGTTTGCCGTACTTTCCCTGCGGCTGACCCGTTACCTGGGCCGATGCAGGGAGCTTGCCCCCGGTATGGCCGGATTTGCCGCCGGCTTCCAGGACTTAAGCGCGCTTCAGGAAGAGATCGAACGCTGTATCCGGGGCGGCCGTGTGGATGATTATGCCAGTAAGACACTGCGCAGCATACGTCAGAAAAAGGAACAGGCGGAGGGGCAGATCAGGACGAAGCTGGACACCATGCTCCGCAGCAGCCGGAAGTATTTTTCGGAAAGCTTTGTTTCCATGAGAAACGGCAGGTTCACATTGCCTGTAAAAAAAGAATACAAAAGCCAGGTCCCCGGAACCGTAGTGGATGCTTCGTCCACAGGCGCTACCTTTTTTATAGAACCAACCGCGGTATCAAAGCTCCGCGAGGAGCTTGGCCTTCTGGAAACGGCGGAGGAAAACGAGGAAAAAATCATACTCTATACCCTGTCGGCCCTGGTAGGGGATAATCTGGATGCCGTTTCCGTAAATCTGGAATATATGGAGGAGCTGGATTTTATTTTTGCAAAGGGTAAGCTGAGCGCGGATATGCAGGCCAGACAGCCTTCTTTAAATACCCGGCGTTTTATCCGTATTGTGAACGGAAGGCATCCTCTTCTTACCAGCGAAAACCCGGTGCCATTGAATGTGGAGTTTGGGGGAAAGACCCAGGGCGTCATAATTACAGGACCCAATACCGGAGGAAAAACAGTGGCACTGAAAACGGTGGGACTGCTCTCCGTCATGGCCTGCTGCGGGCTTCATATACCCTGTGAGGAAGCGGATTTGGCTATGAATGCGGATATTTTCTGCGATATCGGGGACGGGCAGAGCATTTCGGAAAATCTCTCCACCTTCTCCGCCCATATTAAAAATATTATACGCATCCTCCAGAAAGCCGACAGGGAAAGCCTGGTGCTGCTGGATGAGCTTGGATCCGGAACTGATCCGGCGGAAGGCATGGGAATTGCGGTGGCGGTTTTGGAAGAACTGAGAAAACGGGGCTGCCTGTTCCTGGTAACCACCCATTATCCGGAGGTAAAGGAATACGGCGAACGAACAGAGGGCGTGATCAATGCCAGAATGGCCTTTGATAAAGAAAGCCTGAAGCCGCTGTATCGGCTGGAACTGGGAGAAGCGGGAGAAAGCTGTGCTTTTTATATCGCCAGGCGCCTGGGGATGGCAGAAGAAACCCTGGAGACAGCCTGGAAAGCCGCCTATGGAAGCGGTGAAAAAAACAAACGCTCCCTGCCCGACCTCATGGAAACGTCCGGACCACAGGCGATGGAGGGCGGCAGCCTGGATAAATCAAAAAAAAGACCGCAGAAGTCCCGGATCAGGTCGAAGGAGGATGCGCAGAATTCCTGCAAAGTAAAGGCTGAAGAGATAAAAGGCCGTTTCTCCATGGGAGACAGCGTCATGGTATATCCCCAGAGAAAGCTGGGAATCGTATATGAGCCGGCGGATGATAAGGGCGATGTGGGAGTGCAGATCCAGAAGAAAAAAATGAGGATCAATTACAAAAGGCTTCAGCTGAAGGTGGCCGCGGCGGAAATGTACCCGGCGGATTACGATTTCTCCATTATTTTTGATACCGTGGAAAACCGGAAGGCCAGGCATCAGATGGACCGGAAATTCGTACCCGGCCTGGAAATAAGATATGAAAAGGAAGAGGACGGAAAATAGTACCATATATCTCACAGCAGGCTTCACCTTCCGCGGGGAAGGGAAGCCTGCCTTCTTTTTACAGCTTCTGCACAGGAAGAGAGATACATCCGCCCGTCCTGGTATCCGCGCCGAAGTTAAAGGCGGGAGCCAGCTTTGGAGCATAGCGGTACCCAAAGCGTTCCGGCTGATATGTCTCGCTTGCCTGGAAGACAAGCTCGATGGCGGTACAGTAATCCTCTTCATTTTCATAAGGAGGAGACTGGAAGTAAAGATAATCACAGGGAGGAAGCTCGATAAGGCTGCAGCCCTCAGGAATTTTGACAACCGCATCCGCATCCAGCTCCACGCCTGCGGCGGTTTCCGTACTGCCTTCCGGTATCAGGGACGGCGGAAGCGTTATCAGGGCTGCCGTCTCCAGGCGGCTGGGAATGCTGTTAAAAAGCCCCTCCCACTCGCAGCCCACCTCCTCACAGAACGAAAAATAATCATGTGCTTTCTTCGCATACATTACAAGAAGCTTCCGTGCGGGCTTGCTGATAACCGTTACGGTGCAGAGGGAGGGAGACGCCTTGGTCTCATTGTTCAGATTGTTTTCATTTTCCATTTGTTTCTTCTCCTTTTGCCTCAGATAGGAGTAATAATGCTTTATGGGATATTGGATAAAGAGCGGAATCGGAGTCTGGCCGTTGCGGTAGCACGAAGGCGTGGTGCCGAACAGCTTTTCAAAGGCCCGTGTATATCCCTCATGGCTTTCATAGTCCGTATCCAGGGCGATGTCAAGAATGTTGGCATCCGTTTTAATCAGAGATTCCGCGCTTGCCGTCATCTGTACGGCCCGTACATATTCCTCCGGCGTCTTATAAAGAAGCTCCTTGAAAATACGGCAGGCGTGCCTTTTGGAATAACCGGTGGACGCATACAGCGCATCCATGCTGAAATCTTCGTCCATACAGTGTTCACGGATGTAATTCTGCATCCTGGAGGCCAGCTCTATTTTGTCCCATTGCATGTTTGTTCTCCTTCATTTATCAGAATAACAGCGTAGCTGTTAAAAATCTTGACATGGATGGACAGAACCTGCTGTATATGTATAATAAATTTGGTACGTCAGCAATAAAACACAGGAGGTCCCAAATGAATTGGTTTAAAAATGTAAAGAAATCATTGCTGGGCAGGCTTGTTCTGAGCATTATGATAATCTGGATCCCATTTACCGTTCTTGTTTTCGGAGGTCTGGTGATATTAAGCAGTCACCTGACAAAAGAAACGATAAATAATCAGACGGATAAAGTCAAGTATTATTCGGCGATAATCAATGCGGATATTGAGAGAGTTATGCAGTCTATGTACCAGATGTGCGGGAACAAGGCAATTGTGGAATTCACGACCCATTGGAGGGGACAGGTGGATTATGAATCCTATCTGTCTTATGTTGAGGCTTATAATACCATTAAAGAATATCGGAACATCAGTATGTATATTGACGATGTTTTTCTTTACCTGCCGCAGTCCGGTGAAATTCTCAGTGCCAATTCCAGCATTATCCCCATAGATGATATATTTCTTACCATGAAAGAAAGCTTTGAGAAAGACGGTGTTTCCTTCTTCCACAATAATGATGCGCTGTATTATTTGTCACAGGGCAGCAATCAGGTGATGGTTGGAATAAAAATTTCCCTTCTGGACATCCGGTATACATTGAGAGGCTATGACAGCGAAGGCAGCTATGATTACTTTTTCGTGGATTCGGAAACAAAGGAGTTGCTGGGAAGGCCGGAAAGCCTGTCTGAAACGGGGAAACAGATATACAAAAGAATTGACTGGGAAAGCAATGAATCACAGGAACAGGCTATCGGCAGGAACAAATACCTCATCTACAGGATTGGAAGCAGCGCCAATAAATTTCTGATTATAGTTTATATGAACCGTGCGGATGCCTACAGAACCATATATACTCTGTACTGGGCATGGGCGGCCACTTCGGTAGTGCTTCTTCTGATGCCGGTATTCCTTACTATTGTGATCAAGCGGATTATAAACCGTCCCATGGAGAAATTGAGCCGCGCCATGCAGATGGTTGAGCAGGAAAAATATAATTGTAAGCTTGAATTGAATGAATCCAAGGAATTTAATTATGTGTTTGAACAGTATAACCGGATGACGGAAAAGGTACGGAATCTGATTCAGGAGGTTCTGGAAAAACAGCTTCAAGTGGAGCAGGCCAGGTATAAGGAACTTCAGATGCAGATAAATCCCCACTTTTTGTTTAACAGCCTTTATATGGGATATCATATGGCGAAGTCCGATGACTGTGAGGCAGTCGGAGATTTGTGCATGTACCTGGGGGATTATTTCAGCGTGCTGACCTTTGCCTCTAATGATTTTATATCTGTTGATAACGAACTGAAGTTTATCAATACCTATCTGAAGCTGAATCAGATGCGGTTTGGACAAAAGCTGAATTTCAGGATAGCTATGGAGGAGGGACTGGGAGAATATACGATTCCGCCGCTGCTGCTGCAGCCTCTGATAGAGAATTCCATTATGCATGGTATGGAAAAGTGTACGCATCCATGCATGATTACCGTGGAAATTCATGAGAACAACGATGAGCTTGATTTTACTGTAGCTGACGACTCAGGTGTGATTACGCAGGATACTATAGATAAAATCCGGGATATAATCTGTCTTGATAAAATGCCGGAAACATATTTCGGTCTGTGGAATATTCAGAACAGACTGTTGAGGAACGGAGACTGCAGAAAGGGATTAGTACTGGAAAAAGAGGATAATGGTATTTTCCGTGTATCATTTTCCATTGCCAAACGGAGGGAGCGTTATGTATAGCTTAATGATAGTTGATGATGAAGAAATTATCCGGAACGGAATCAGGGATGCGGTTTCCGCTTCTCCGCTTCCGCTGAAATCAATCCGTATCGCGCCGTCGGCCCGGGAAGCATTGGAAATGCTTGAAAGGTCCCCTTGCGATATTATTCTTTCCGATATAAGAATGCCTGACATGGATGGTCTGGAAATGGTGGAACGGGCAAAGAAAATCTGGCCGGAAACCAGAGTCATATTCCTTACAGGCTATCAGGATTTTGAATATGCACGAAAGGCGCTTCGGCTGAACAGTGATGATTTTCTGCTGAAACCTGTTCCGGATGAAAAGCTTATCGAGGTTATCGGGAATGTGATTTCCAAGCTGGATGGTCTTTGGTTGGAGCGGTTTGAATTGCGTTACAGAAAAAGCATGGAAATATGTGAAATAGATTCGGAAGTAAAGGTGCCGGTGCACATTTTACTCATTGCTTATGAGGCCGCGCCCGAGCGTATGAGCAAAGATGAGCTGCATAAAAGCCTGTGCGGCATGCTGACACGGCTGTTTCGTCATTATTGCAGCGCGGCGGAATTTGAGCAGGAGGAAAGCTGTACCATTGCCCGGCTTCAGCCAATGGTTGAGGAGGGCTATTGGGGCAAGGTATGCTGGAAGACGTTGGAGGAGCTGCAAAGCTTTTTCCTGGAGCATCTGGATGTAAAAATGTCCATTGGCCTTTCCGAAGGAGTGGATCCGGATGAAACCGGCCTTATTATGCAACGGATGAAAGCGGAATGCCTGAGAAGAGACAATTTTGGCGGGCTCCTTAGATTTCCTATAGAGGAGAAGGCGGAAAATGGGAATGAAAACTATGCGGTTAAAGCAATACAGTCCTATATCAGGAAAAATCCCGGAAAGGATCTCTCCCTGGGCGCTCTCTCCGAAAAATTCAGGATTAACCCCTCCTATTTATCCAGAGTCTTTCACCAGGAAAACGGGAACCCCTATTTCCGAATTCATTGTTCAGGTCCGGCTTGTGCTGGCAAAGCAGCTTCTTGCGGAAACGGACATGAAAATTTATGAAATTGCCCAGCAAACCGGTTTTGAAACACCGGGATATTTTACCAAAGTGTTTAATAAAGTTGAAAAAATATCTCCCCGCAATTATCGTATGAACGTAAGTAAAAATAAAGCAGAAATGTAAAATGATTACCATTTCCGGCAGGGTTTCCTTATGATACGATAATCTCATCAAACGTAACGGCCGATACGTAGGGGTATAAAGCATCCCTGATAAGAGGATACATGTTAAATGCTAAATTATAAAACGGAGGGGTATTACGTGAAGAAGAGAAGAACTGCTTTAGTCCTTATATTGTGTCTGGTTATGGCATCTCTGGCGGGCTGCGGTAAATCCGCCGCGCAGGATAGACATAAAGGTGGAAGGACCAAAATCAGAAGAAGAGAAGATGAAAAAATATGATCCGGAAATAACACTTACCTTTGCCAAAGCGGAGGTGGTTACCAATTATCCGGAGGGACAGGATGCACAGAAAAATGATATGTACAAAATGTGGGAAGACATTATGGGAATCAAGGTGGAAAATTCCATCCTCTGTGCTTCCAATGCGATGACAGAAAAATTCCAGCTTGCAATTGCTTCTGATGAGATTCCTGATTTCGGAATTGTTGATGCAGCAACGCTGGCATCCCTGATTAAAAATGACATGGTTATGGACATGACGGATATTTATGACCAGTGGGCTACCGATAATCTGAAAGCAATAGCCGGACAGCAGGATAATGCCCTGTTTGCCCCGACATTGAAGGACGGCAGATATATGGCGATTCCCGTAGCAAATACCGTGGGAGACAGCTATCCTATTCTCTGGATACGCAGTGACTGGCTGGATGCTCTGGGGCTGAAAGCGCCTTCTACCATGGAAGAGGTTTTTGCGATTGCGGAGAAATTTGCGGCAGATGATCCGGACGGAAATGGGAAGGACGATACCTACGGCCTGTATCTGGATAAGGATCTGAATGGCCTGGATTTCATTATGGCGGCCTATGAGGTTTACAGTAAGGATGAATATTGGGTAAAGCAGGAGGACGGAAGCTTTATCGCCGGCTGCACGGATCCGGATGCCAAGAAGCCTCTGGGAGCGCTGGCTAAGCTGTATGAGGCCGGAGCAATTGATCACGAGTTTGCAGTTAAGGAACAAAGTAAGGAAGAGGAGCTGATTGCTTCCGGGAAGATTGGTATTTATATTGGTTATTTTTACAGCCCTCTTGGTGTGATGAAGGACAGTGTGGCAAACGTGGGAGCGGACTGGATTGCTGTACCCATGCCTGCGGCGGAGGGCTATCCGGAGTATAAACCGGGTGTTAATCTGAACGTATATGGATATATTTATGCAAAACAGGGTATTACGAATCCGGAAGCAATTGTCGTCATGCTCAATCATCTTTGTGACGGATACGCAGCCCCATGGCTGTCTGATGGAGACAGTGAGTTTTATAAAAAATATAACGAGCTGGCAGCAGATCCGGCGATCAGCCAGGCAGGAGCCAATAATCTGATGCCGTTCCAGATGGCGGGGAATATTAACTGGGGTAAAGAATTTACAGAAGCAATTGCCGCCGGAAAGGAGCACGTGGAGGGGAAAGACGCCGATTACCAGAATGTAATCAGCACCGGACTTTCTGAGGACCTTTCCTGGGCATGGAAAAAAGTATATCTGGAAGGTTATCTGGTAATGGATCTCGATAATGTACGTTACAGTGATTATACGGGGGCGCCAACAGAAACCATGTCAAAAACACAGTCTCTTTTAAATACCCAGAAGCTGACAGATTATATTTCAATAATCATGGGTGATCAGCCGGTAGATTACTTCGATACCTTTGTAGAAACATTTAATAATATAGGCGGTGCAAAAATAGCTGAAGAAATTAAAGAAGAGCTGCAGTAATACATTAAGGATCTATGGCGGTGGTGTATTCAGACACTGCCGCCATTTTTGCAGATTTTTTTAAAATATTGAGGTGATAGCAAATGGGTAAAAAGAAGATAATCACAATGAACTGGAAGAAGAGCTGGCAGCTGCATTTAATGCTTTTTCCGGGAATTCTGTTAATTTTACTGTTTAAGTATGTACCGCTCAGCGGGATTTTAATTGCATTTAAGGATTTTATTCCGAGGAGAGGAATTTTTGGTTCCCCCTGGGTGGGACTGGAAAATTTTGAATATATGTTTTCACTTCCTGATACGATGAGAGTGTTGTGGAATACCCTGAAAATTGCAGTGCTTAAGATTGTCATTAATTTTCCGATACCTGTTATTGTGGCAATTCTTTTGAATGAAGTTAAAGGCAGGCGGTTTAAGAAAAGTGTACAGACCATCATTTATCTGCCTTATTTTATCTCATGGGTTATTTTATCCGGTATGATACTGGATATATTTTCCCTGGATGGCGTCGTCAATCAGATACTGGGTGTTTTTGGGATGGATCCCATATTTTTTATGGGAGATAAAAAGCCGTTTCTGGGCCTGCTGATCGGAACGGATGTATGGAAGAACTTCGGGTATGGGACGGTTGTTTATCTGGCTGCTATTACCGGGGTGGACGAATCGCTTTATGAATCGGCTAAAATTGACGGTGCGAGCCGGTGGAAACAAATTCTTTATATTACGCTTCCCAGTATTGCGCCTATTGTCATGCTGATGATGATATTGAATCTTGGAAATATTCTGAATGCGGGCTTTGAACAGGTATTTACGCTCTACAGCCCCAGGGTATATGAAACGGCGGATATTATCGATACCTTTGTCTATCGGATTTCCCTGGTGGAGGCCAATTACAGTCTGGGAACAGCGGTAGGACTGCTGAAATCCGTTGTCAGCTTCCTGCTGATTGTCAGCAGCTATAAGCTGGCTAATTAAGTACAGCGATTATACCATTTTTTAGGGAGGGAAGGGACAGTTATGAATAAAGCACTTAAAAAAAATACTTTCCGTGTTCTCAATGGAATATTTCTTGCCTTTCTTGCAGCCCTGTGTCTGCTGCCTATCATACATATCGTCGCGGTGTCCTTTAGCGATCAGGCGGCCGTATCCGCCAATCAGGTGGGCCTTCTGCCAAAGGGCTTTACCTTCGCGTCCTATAAAATGGTGGCGAAAAGAAGTGCCTTCTGGCAGGCATTCGGGATTTCTGTGGAAAGAGTCATTATCGGGGTGATTATTAATACGGTAATAACGGTACTGATGGCATATCCGTTGTCTAAAAATGAGAGGGAATTTCCGGCGAGAAAAATATATGTCTGGCTTCTGATTTTTGTAATGATTTTTGACGGCGGCCTTGTGCCAAATTATATTCTGATAAAGGATCTGAACCTGTTTGATACCATATGGGCGCTTGTATTACCTGCGGCGGTCCCGATTTACAATATTATACTGACCATGAATTTCATGAAACAGCTTCCGGGGACAATTGAAGAAGCTGCAATGGTAGATGGAGCCAATTATTTCCAGCGTTTTATCAAGCTGATCATCCCGCTTTCCAAACCGGTAATCGCAACGGTAACGCTGTTTAGCTTTCTGAACCACTGGAACTCCTGGTTTGATGGAAAGATATATAATAACCAGACAACAAATTATCCTCTGCAGACGTATCTCCAGAACCTGATTTCAAACTCAGATATGACCAACGCCGCGGAGGCTATAGAAAATGCCCTGTCCAACGTTAAAACACTGCAGGCCGCTCAGCTTGCGTTGACGCTGCTGCCCATACTGTTAATTTATCCTTTTCTGCAGAAATATTTTGTAAAGGGGATTACTGTAGGGGCTGTCAAGGGGTAAAATATGATGAGAAAAACCTTCGCAGCAGTTAAGCAACCAAGCTGCTACAGGCTCATGAAAACAATCGGAGGAAAATAAAAAGGACCTGCTGTCCTTAAGGAGGGGCACATGACAGAATTTTGCGTATCTGATTTCCTGGACATGGTTTATGAAGACATTACAGGAAAATTCGTATCTCCGCTGGAATTTGCCGGAGATCAGTGGGAGGCCTATAAGGCCGGAAGAAAGAAGGAGATTAAGTGTCTTCTCCGTCTGGATTACCTGGAAGAAAATTATCAGGAGGAGTTGCATTATTCGTTGCTGGAGAGCAAGAAGCCAGGCGGGGAAAGTACAGTTGTAATTGAAAAATACCGTGTGGACCGAATCAGACGTCTTCCCTTTGCGTTTATATGCTCCGGCCGGGAGAATGGAATGGGAAAGCGATTCTTTATTTGAATGGACATGATCCCCGCGGGGCCAGGGGCGCTTTTGCAGAGGATGACACCGGGAAGGAAACGCTTGGCATGGCTATGGCCAGCCTGGGTTATCTGGTTCTTGTACCGGAGCTTTTTGCTTTTGGAGAGGCGAAGAGAAGGGATGCTTCGGAGGAAACCGATGCCTGCACCAGCTGTTCCATGCTGGAATCACATTTGCTTAACTGCGGTCTGAGCCTTGCGGGACTGCGTGTATTTGAAGCTATGAAAACACTGGATTTTGCCGAAGCCGCTTTTGGCGTGCATGCTTTTGGCGCATATGGGATATCCGGCGGTGGTCATGTCTGCAATTATACAGGTGTTCTGGAGGACAGGGTGGAGGCCGTTATGCTGTCCGGCTATCCGAATCTGTATAAATACAGTATTCTGGCAATGGATCACTGTATCTGCAATTATGTGCCGGGACAACTGGAGGCGGGAGAAAGCCATCAGGTTACTGCGCTTGCGGCACCTAAAAAGCTGCTTGCAATGAACGGCAGGAAGGATCCTATTTTTCCTCTGCAGGGAAGCCTGGAGGCATTCCAATATCTGGATTCTGTCTACGAAAGGCTGGGCGTGCCGGAGCGCTGCACCCATATTTTATTTGAAGGGGGACATGAGGTTTCCGTGGGGGATGTATGCAGGTGGCTGAAGGTGAATTATTGAAAGCTGTGAATAAAGGAAACGGCAGTAGAACAGAGACTGTGGAGTCGGCCTGTGAGAAACATAAATTGTAGTCCAAAAGGAGAAAAAGGGATGGAAAAACGGTTGCAGGAGGTACTGAGAGGAGAAGAGGGGAACTATATTCTCCCTTTTTTCTGGCAGCATGGGGAGTCGGAGGAAAAGCTGAGAGAAATGATGGGGGCAGTACAGGATTCCGGTATTGGCGCGGTATGCGTGGAGTCAAGGCCCCATCCGGATTTTGTGGGACCGGGCCTGGTGGCGTGACATGGATGTCATTATGGACGAGGCGAGGAAACGCGGGATGCGCGTCTGGGTTCTGGATGATGCCCACTTCCCCTCCGGCTACTGTAATGGAAGGGTGGAGGATAAATCCATATATTCCAAACGCTATCTGGATCACTATACTGTAGATGCTGTGGGGCCGCAGGCGGGAACATCTTTTCTCATTTCCCTTGAGGAGGGGGAAGAGCTGATTGGGGTTGTTGCGGCAAAAAGAACCGGCCCGGAGGCAGGAACGCTGGAAACGCCTGTTGATATTACGGAGTATGTAAGAGGAAATGCGGTGTACTGGGATGTGCCGGAGGGGTACTGGAATGTTATTGTTGTAAAGACCACCTTTTCCGGCACGGGGAGAAAAAAATACATAAATACGGTGGATGCGGCGGCAGTCCGTTTTTTCCTGGATACGGTATATGAGCCTCACTGGAACCATTATAAAGAAGATTTCGGCAGTACCTTTGCGGGCTTTTTTTCCCGATGAGCCGGAGCTTGGAAACTGCTCCGGGGAGTATGGGCACAACGCTGTCATCGGACAGCCCGACATGCGTCTTCCCTGGGGAGAAGAGCTGGATGGCATGGTGAAGGAGCTGTGGGGGTACGGATTCCGTAATCAGGCTCGCTGCGCTGTGGAGCCGTTTTGGAGATATGACCAGGCAGGCCAGATACGAATATATGAATATGGTCACCGATTTATATGGAAAAAAC
>ENA-OQAB01001183-OQAB01001183.1-human-gut-metagenome-genome-assembly--contig:-NODE-1183-length-12667-cov-1.820335_pt1 | contig 12667 bp, 11 predicted proteins | sample MGYA00242490_ERZ504517 | MGnify/ENA primary metagenome ERZ504517 (study PRJEB26092, sample SAMD00036298) | human gut metagenome | host: Homo sapiens | study: EMG produced TPA metagenomics assembly of...
CACTGTTTAAGGGCAGTCTCGGATAGTATTAACTAAGATCGAATTACATGATTAAAAATGTAAAGTGGATTTTTTGTTGTATTAATTATTAGTTCCTTGATTTCATTCTCTTTTGTAGGGAAAAACACGCCGACAGAAAGGGCTTGACCATAGGAGACAAGGCTCCTACATTTACTATCTGTGGCGAAAAGCAGTTGATTGACTTGAAGGATTTAAGAGGTAAATATGTACTGCTAAGTTTTTGGGCCAGCTATGATGCTTTGTCAAGGATGCAGAATGCTACTTTGAATCATGCCGTCGCGCAGGCCGACAATGTAGAAATGGTTTCCGTTTCATTTGATGAATACAAGTCGATATTTAACGAGACCATTAAAAAAGACCAGATTTCAACTTCTAATTGTTTTGTGGAATTGGCTGGTGTTTCATCGGATCTATATCAGACTTATCGCTTGAAAAGAGGCTTTAAGAACTTTTTGTTAGATGAAAATGGTGTTATCGTTGCCAAGGATGTCACCGTATCCGAACTCTCTTCTTATTTGAATTGAGAGAACATTTCCGAAAGGAAGAAAAATACAACAAAAATAATTACCGTGGATTCTCAATGGAATCTGCGGTTTTTTTGCTATATGGTATTTTATTGACTTACATCATTTACCATTCACAATCAAATGCCTACCTTTACAGCGGATAAATAAAAAGATTATGAAACAGATTAAGAATATTGTGTTTGATTTCGGCGGGGTTGTCATTGGCCTTGATCGTGAACAGGCTGTAAAGGCATTTGAGCGGATAGGAGTGAGGGAAGCGGACAGTTTATTAGGGAAATACCACCAGCAGGGGATTTTTCAGGAAGTAGAAAATGGAAACATAGATGCTGAGACTTTTCGCTGTGAGTTGAGTAAAATCTGCGGGAAAGAATTGACTTATCAAGACGTGGAAAATGGGTGGAAAGGATTTGTTACGGACGTGCCGCAATATAAATTGGATTACCTGAATGAGCTTCGTAAGAAGTACAAGGTATATATATTGAGCAACACCAATCCTTATGTGATGGGATGGGCGAGGAGCAATGCATTTACTTCTGCGGGAAAGCCATTGGACGCTTATGTTGACAAGATTTATACTTCCTACGAAGCCGGTTCCACCAAGCCGGATCCTGGCATCTTTAACTATATGATCAAAGATAGTAAACTGAATCCGGCTGAAACAATATTTGTAGATGACGGTGCGGCCAATATTGTTATTGGTAAAGAACTGGGCTTTATTACGATGCAACCGGAGAACGGCGAGGATTGGCGTCAAAAACTAGAAAAGCTCCTATGATTATTTAGGAGCTTTTCTGTATAAATAGATAGCAATAAATGTGTAAAGTATATTAGGAATCCATACCGCTATAATAGGAGGGGTGTTTCCGTTGACAGCAAAGGTTGCTGACACTGTTTGGAACAAAATGTATGAAAAACTAAGTGCTAACCCTACTCCTAAATGCAGTCCCATTCCTCCTTTCATTTTTCTGGATGATAAGGAAACACCAATGGTTGTCAAGATAAAAGCGGCAAAGGACATGGCTATACGTTGGTAATATTCAATTTCAAATTCCTTTATGTTGGCGAACCCACGTCTTTTCTGCTTGTCTATATATTCTTTCAGTTCAGGGCTTGTCATGGTTTGTTGCTGCCCTTTCATAATCAGAAAATCTTGAGGCTCCATTTTAATGATCGTATCCAAACGGTCACCCCGAGTGATTTTCTCACGCATACCTTCCATCTCACGTATCATATAGTTCTTGATTGTCCATTTGTGTACAGATGCTGTATCATAAGTGACACTTCGGGCAGTAAGGTGGGCAACCAGTTTCTTGTCATCAAACTTGTCTAAAGAGAAACGGTATCCCGTTTTATTATAATTTTCATAACGTTCTATGTAGGCAATGACCCCGCTGTCTACTTCCAGTTGCACATTCCGCACATATTCCTGTTTCTTTTTTTCTTATAACGGTCCTCAAAATCCAAACGGGTTACATTTCCCTTAGGTATGACGTATGCTCCCAGTCCGAAAGTAACAACGGAAATGATTGCGGCCGAAATCATATAGGGCCGCATCATTCGTTTAAAACTCATTCCGGTGGAGAACATGGCAATGATCTCAGAGTTCTGCCGCCAGTTTGGAGGTAAAGAAGATAACGGCGATGAATACGAACAGCGGACTGAACAGATTGGAGAAGTAGGGGATGAAGTTCATGTAGTATTCAAAGATGATCTTGTCCCAAGGGCTCATGCTCCATCAGCTTGTCCATCTTCTCGTTGAAGTCGAACACCACCGCAATTGAGATAATCAATGCAATGGCAAATACGTATGTCCCAAGAATTTCTTGATGATATACCAATCCAGCCGTTTTATTAATCGATTGCTTTTCATTCTTTATAATCTAGTTGATACTCTTTTGACCATCATCGGCTTCCAGGTAGAGAAATCTCCGGCAATGATATGTTTCCGGGCTTCACCTACCAGCCACAGGTAAAATGCCAGATTGTGTATAGAAGCAATTTGCATTGCCAGTAGTTCTTGTGCGTGGAAAAGGTGACGCAAGTACGCTTTGCTGTATAGCGTGTCTACAGCAGAAGCACCGTCTGCCTCGATGGGAGAGAAGTCTGTTTCCCATTTCTTGTTTCGCATATTGATGATACCGTCTTTGGTAAACAGCATGCCATTTCGTCCGTTTCGGGTAGGCATAACACAGTCGAACATATCGACACCGCGTTCAATGCCTTCCAGGATGTTTACCGGGGTCCCGACTCCCATCAGATAGCGAGGCTTGTCTTTGGGAAGAATCTCGTTGACAACCTCTATCATCTCGTACATCTTATCTACCGGTTCGCCTACGGCCAGTCCGCCGATTGCATTTCCATCCGCTCCTTTGGAGGCGACGAATTCAGCGGATTGCTTACGCAAATCCTGATAAACACATCCTTGCACGATGGGGAAGAGAGACTGGTTGTAGCCGTATTTCGGTTCAGTTTCGTTAAAACGCTGAATACAACGATCAAGCCATCTGTGTGTCAGCCCTAATGACTTTTTGGCATATGCATAATCTGAATCTCCCGGAGGACATTCGTCAAAAGCCATCATGATATCAGCGCCAATGGTACGTTCTATATCCATCACCTTTTCCGGGGTAAAGATATGTTTGCTGCCATCAATGTGCGAGCGGAATTCGGCTCCTTCTTCCCGAAGTTTTCGTATTCCTGCTAATGAGAATACCTGAAAACCACCGCTATCGGTCAGCATAGGACGATCAAAACCATTGAAGCGATGCAGTCCGCCTGCCTTTTCAATTACGTCTAGTCCCGGACGCAAGTATAAATGATAGGTGTTGCCCAGAATAATCTGTGCCTGGATATCTTCTTTCAGTTCTGTTACATGTACTCCTTTAACAGTGCCCAGTGTTCCCACAGGCATGAAGATAGGTGTTTGTATCTGCCCGTGGTCTGTTGTTATCAGACCTGCACGGGCATTACTTTTAGTGTCTGTATATTGTAACTCAAATGTCATTCCTGGCTGGGTTTCTTTACAGATAAATCAATGGCATCCGCAACTTTCTCGTTTGTCAAGGCGATTGCGAATACTTCTTTTATGTCGTTTACATAGTGGAATTGCAGTCCTTTTAAATATATGTCCTGAATTTCATCTATGTTCTTTTTATTTTCGGCACTCATGATGATTTCTTTGATTCCGGCACGTTTGGCGGCAAGAATCTTCTCTTTGATACCACCGACAGGAAGCACTTTGCCACGGAGAGTGATTTCTCCCGTCATGGCAAGGTTTGCTTTTACCTTTCTTTGGGTGAGAGCAGAAGCTAAAGAAGTAGCCATAGTAATACCTGCCGACGGTCCATCTTTCGGAATAGCACCTTCGGGGACATGGATATGTATATTCCAGTTGTCAAAGATGTCTTCATTCAGATCGAGGATGGAAGCATGTGCTTTGATGTATTCGAGTGCCAGCATAGCTGATTCTTTCATTACATCTCCCAAATTACCTGTTAGTGTAAGACGCGCACCTTTACCACGGCTCAGACTCGTTTCTACAAAGAGTATTTCACCGCCGACGGCAGTCCATGCCAGTCCGGTGACTACGCCTGCATAGTCATTTCCCTGATATTTGTCACGAGTATACTCCGGTGCTCCCAGGAATTCATACAAATCAGTCGGTTTAATTTCTGATTTGGCGAAATAACCGTCTGTTGCATATTGACGGGCAGATTTGCGGAGAATCTTGCCGATTTTCTTTTCCAGTTCACGGACGCCGCTTTCACGGGTATATGATTCGATAATCGCTTCCAAAGTATCTTTCGGAATCTTGATATCCGTCTTTTTAAGTCCGTTTGCTTCCAGTTCTTTCGGCAACAGGTGCTTACGGGCAATTTCAACTTTTTCTTCCGTGATGTATCCGCTGACTTCAATCAGCTCCATACGGTCGAGCAACGGGCCGGGGATCGTATTCAGATTATTGGCGGTTGCAATGAACAGTACTTTGGAAAGGTCATAATCTACATCCAGGAAGTTATCATGGAAAGAGGTATTCTGTTCCGGATCAAGTACTTCCAGCAAAGCTGATGACGGATCGCCTTGACGGTCGGCACTGACTTTGTCGATCTCATCCAGTATAAATACAGGATTAGAGGCTCCTGCCTTAATCAGACTCTTGATGATTCGTCCGGGCATAGCGCCAATATAAGTTTTGCGGTGACCGCGAATTTCTGCTTCATCGTGCACACCACCCAAAGACATACGGACATATTTTCGTTTCAGTGCCGATGCGATGGATTTTCCGAGGGATGTTTTACCAACTCCCGGAGGGCCGTACAAACAGATAATAGGTGATTTCATATCGCCTTTCAGTTTTAATACGGCAAGGTGTTCCAGAATACGTTCTTTTACTTTTTCCAGTCCGTAGTGGTCTTTATTCAACGTCTTTTCTGCATTTTTCAAATTCAGATTGTCTGTTGTATAAACACCCCAAGGCAGGTTGAGCATTGTTTGCAGATAGTTGAGTTGTACGCTGAAGTCCGGTGATTGCGGATGTGTACGTTCCAGTTTCGCCAGTTCCTTCAGGAAAGTATCTCTTACTTCTGCATTCCAGTGCATTTTAACTGCTTTCAGGCGCATTTCTTCAATTTCCTGCTCCTGACCGCTGCCACCCAGTTCATCCTGGATCGTTTTGATCTGTTGTTGGAGGAAGTATTCACGCTGTTGCTGATCGATATCCTCACGGGCACGCATTTGGATGGATGCCTTGATTTCTGCCAGCTGTACTTCGCGATTCAAGATTTCCAATAGATGATAAGTACGCTCTCTTAATGAGTTGATACTTAATAAATCCATCTTCTCATCTTTCTTGAATGGCAGGTTGGCACAAATGAAATTAATGAGGAACATCGGATTACTGATGTTTTTTATAGCAAATGACGAGTCCTGATGCATTTCTGATGATTTGATATAACGCATCGTCAAGTCCTTGCATGTTTCAACCAGGGCTTGAAACTCTTTATCGTCTTTGTTTGGGACATCTTCTTCCAAAAGTTCGACCTCGCCCTTCAGATAAGGGTGTGTATCTACAATATCTTTCAGACGCAGACGTTTCATTCCCTGAAGGATGACTGTTGTTGTCTGGTCAGGCATTTCCAGTACCCGTACAATTCGTCCGACAGTGCCGACATTGTGCAAATCTTCCAGTTTGGGGTCTTCCGTGTGTGCCGATCTCTGGCAAATCACTGCAATATCTTTGTGTTTCTTTTCAGCTTCGCGAACCAGCTTTAATGAAGCCTTTCTGCCTACTGTAATAGGTAAAAATACTCCGGGAAACAACACCATATTACGAAGGGGGAGAACCGGAAGAATATCACCGGATTTTATATTCACATCAAACACATGTTCGTCATTGCCATCATAGTCGGTAATCAGTGAGAAGCCGTTCTCACCAACTTCTTCTTCCAATAAGTATCTTTCTTTCATCTTTTCGTTTTAATTTAGTTTATGTCATACATAATATGCATAAATCGTTTGCAAAGTTAATTGATTCTCTTTAATAATAAAGCACAGTGTGGAATAAAAACACAAAAACAATGCCAAAATATCGGGCAGTAATGGATTTATTCCATAATAATTATTTATTTTTGACGGTTTTCAGCAAAGATCAATAAAAAACAGGTTTAGATGGCTAATAAAATGGCGAATCCTTTCTTTCAGTTTAAGCAGTTTACAGTATGGCATGACAAATGTGCCATGAAGGTAGGTACGGATGGGGTACTTTTAGGGGCGTGGGCTTCTGTTCAAGGGGCACATCGAATTTTAGATATTGGAACCGGGACGGGGTTGGTTGCTTTGATGCTGGCTCAACGTAGTCTGCCGGATGCAAATATTGTGGCGCTGGAAATTGACGAAGCCGCTGCCGGGCAGGCTAAGGAAAATGTGGCCCGTTCTCCCTGGAAGGATCGGATAGAAGTGGTGAAGCAAGATTTTCTGTTCTATCAGTCTCCGGATAAATTTGATGTGATCGTTTCCAATCCTCCTTACTTTGTGGATTCGCTTAGTTGTCCGGACCAACAGAGAAGCATGGCACGACATAACGATTCTCTGACTTATGAAAAGTTGCTGAAGGGTGTGGCTGATTTATTGAAGAAAGAGGGTACTTTTACAATCGTAATACCGACAGACGTGGCTGACAGGGTGAAGACTGCAGCTTCCGAATATCATTTATATGCAACTCGCCAGCTAAATGTAATAACCAAGCCGGGAGGAACTCCTAAACGGATGTTAATTACTTTTACGTTTAATAATGAGGGATGTATTAAGGAGGAACTGTTGACTGAAGTAGCCCGTCATCAATATAGTGAAGAGTATAAAGAATTGACTCGTGAATACTATTTGCATTTGAAATAATATTTTTGCATAAACAAAAAAAAGAGCTACTTAATGTAACTCATTTTTTTTCGTCGGGGTAGCGGGATTCGAACCCACGACCCCCTGCTCCCAAAGCGGCGTGATAATAAAGGATATTCAGCTACATATCAGTCAATTATAATGATGCGAGCTAACCATTTCAAAGATAGTTCAAAGAACGCTCTTTTGGGGGCTTCATTTTAGCCCTTTCTAACTCATGATTTAAGAGAGCAATTTCTTGCTTTTGAACTCTGTTTTCTCGCAGGACTTTCCGGAGTTGTTGCCGGAGTGATGCGATTATTTTGTCTTTTTCTTCCATATATTATATATTAAGATAAAACACTATGCTATTACAAGAACTTCTACATCTATTCAGAGCAGTCTTCATCTAATACAAAAGTTTCCTATCAAAAATAAGGATGGAGAAATTCTTTTTGAATATTGCTATTCCAATGACGCAATTCCAACTTTTTAACCCTATTGAACTCCTTAGATTTATCCTTAGAAGGAGATATTGGATGTTTTATTTCAAATGAAAACTAGTATTCCCAAAAAATCAAAAAAAGATGATTTTCGGATCAGTTGCGAGCAATCTCGCAGTGAAACCAGTCGGATGAATCAATAATTGCCAGGTATATGTAGTTCTTTCTTTTGCAACCATAGCGACTCGTTTGGCATTATAACAAGAATATCAATCGGGAATCCTACATTATCCTTTTTATAGGTAAATCTCATGTGCTGAATAGTCGTACTGATAAGAAAATAGACATATTCAATTGTTTCCTGCAATGAAAGTTCGTTATACCTACATCTTTCTATGTTGATATCATAATATAAACCATCTGTTCCCCTATATGCCACATCTTGCGAAAACAGGTCAACAATATCTACTTGCCCATCATAAATACAGCCGTCACGTTCAGAAACATCTTTGATATGGCTTTCTTTATCGTTATTGTCAAATTTAGAAACATATCTTTTCCCGTTTTCATATCCGCATATATGAAATATAACATAATACTCTTTGCCTTTGGCTTGATTGTTGACTATATTTTTTTAAATCAATTTCAACTTGAAGGGAATCCTTAGCTATACGCATATGGAAATAAGGATAAGAAGGCAATGTAGCACAAGTAAAATATTTCAAACGTATTTTCTCCATTTCATTAATTTCCTCTGATAATCCGGCATGATCCAACTCTTGCAGATTTACATTCAAAATACTATCCATTTTCAAAAAGAACGCTTTTTCTCCTAATGCCATATCATCAATTTCTGCTGCTTTCAAACGTCCGTTATTCAAATAGATATTTACTTGTGAACCTGTGCCTGTAATGGCTACACGTTCTCCAAATTTTTTATTTTCAAAAGAAATTTGTATATCTGTATCAGGTGTAAGCAACAAAGTACGACTTATATAATGATAACCTAATGCCACATAAACAGGCTCCGTAACATCGACTACCAATTCTCCCTTTCCTGAAGCATCTATTGAAATAGGAAGTTCTCTCCCGTCAGGAAAATAAAGCATTGCTGAATGATCTTCTATTTTACCACTTATAGACAAAGAAATCTTTGCCGCATAACTATAAAAAGGGAATAACAAACAGACAAAAAGAAAGACTCTCATTTTTTTCTTAAACCACTCCATAAATATTTTTTTATATTAAACATTAAAAATTAAGTGCGAAATTAACAAATAATTTGCAAACCGCCTTAATTTATATTACATAAACTAATGTTTAAGTAGCATTTTAACATAAAAAAAGCGATGGAATTCATACAGAGTTCATCCACGTTCCAATACCCCATATATTCTCCACAAAGAAGTTAAAAGAATTATAAGTACACCACCAATACACACCTGCTTAAAGCAAGCGGGCTTATATTGTAATTAGAAAAAAGGAACAAGTATAATCCAACAAAGAAGTTAAAAATTAACGGAGAAAATGCCAAACCGTTTGCCCATTCCAAAGACTATCTGTATTTTTGGCAGAAATATTCTGATTAAATGAATGAGAATGTCCTTGCCAAATTGAAAGTACTAGCAGAATCTGCCAAATATGATGTTTCCTGCTCCAGTAGTGGGACTGTGCGCCGTAACCAATCAGGCACATTGGGAAACACCGTAGGCGGCTGGGGAATATGCCACAGCTTCGCTGAGGACGGTCGTTGCATATCCTTATTGAAAATTATGCTGACCAATTATTGCATATATGACTGTGCCTATTGTATCAATAGAAGAAGCAATGACATTCCCCGTGCCACACTTTCGGTAAGCGAACTGGTAGACCTCACCATCGAATTCTACCGGCGCAACTATATAGAAGGGCTTTTCCTCAGCTCCGGCGTTGTACGCAATCCGGATTACACCATGGAAAGGTTGGTACGTGTTGCCAAAGACCTGCGGTTAGTACACAAATTCAACGGATATATTCACCTGAAAAGCATCCCCGGAGCCAGTCGCGAACTAGTTAATGAAGCCGGACTCTACGCTGACCGCCTCAGTGTAAACATAGAAATTCCCAAAGAAGAGAATCTGAAATTACTGGCTCCCGAAAAAGATCACAAAAGTGTGTACCAGCCCATGCGCTATATCCAGCAGGGAGTACTTACCAATAAGGAAGACCGGAAAAAATTCCGCCATGTTCCACGCTTCGTTCCTGCCGGACAAAGCACGCAGATGATTGTCGGTGCCACAACCGAATCAGACAAAGACATCCTTTATCTTTCTTCTTCACTCTACCAACACCCCACCATGAGGCGCGTTTACTACTCAGGATATATATCCGTAAATACATACGACAAACGGCTTCCGGCACTGAAACAGCCGCCATTGGTACGGGAGAACCGTTTGTATCAGGCCGACTGGCTGTTACGTTTCTATCAATTTAAAGTAGAAGAAATAGTAGATGACTCCTATCCCGACCTGGATTTGGAAATCGATCCCAAACTAGGTTGGGCATTACGGCATCCCGAACTATTTCCGATAGATATAAATCAGGCAGATTACGAAATGATTCTCAGAGTACCGGGCATCGGAATCAAATCGGCAAGACAAATCATCGCATCACGCCGCTTCTCCAAACTGGGATTCTATGAACTGAAAAAAATAGGTGTAGTGATGAAAAAAGCGCAATACTTCATAACCTGCAACGAACTCCCCACCCGAACTGTTAATGAACTGACCCCGACAGGAGTACGCAGACTGTTAGTACCCAAACCCAAAAAGAAAGTGGACGAACGCCAATTAATACTAAACTTCACTGATAACGAATGATTCTGTTTATCTATGACCATACATTTGAAGGCTTGCTGACTTGCATTTTCGATGCCTACTTCCGCAAAACCTTTCCAGACTCGCTCTTGATGGAAGGCGAGCCGCTACCCTTATTTTATGATGAAGCTATACACATAGCCACTGATGAAGAGAAAGCCGGACGAGTGTGGCGCGGATTACAGAAAAAAAAGTCTCCAAGCATGCCCTGTTCTGCCTAACCTGCTGCTGGTTATCAGAATTACCAAAGGTGGACGAAATTGCTTTTCCGCTATATCCGGAAGGCCATAAACTCTCCTCATTCCATCGAAACCAACTTTGCCGATCCTGATGTGCTGGAGCTTGCGAAAATCTATAAAAGAGTAGATGGAGAACGAGTACACCTCATGCAGTTCGTCCGTTTCCAAAAAGCTGCGGACGGAACTTTCTTTGCAGCCGTAGAGCCTCAATTCAACGCACTGCCACTGGCTGTGGATCATTTCAAAGACCGGTTTGCCGACCAGCGTTGGCTCATTTATGATGTGAAGCGACAATATGGATATTACTATAATCTGACGGAGATGGAAGAAGTAACATTTGAAGACCCCCGCCAAGCACATCTGGTCACAGGAATGCTAAATGAAACATTGATGGACAATGATGAGAAATTGTTTCAGAAACTTTGGAAAACATATTTCAAGTCCATTTGCATCAAAGAACGTTGGAATCCCAGAAAACACCGGCAAGATATGCCTGTCAGATATTGGAAATATCTGACGGAGAAACAATAAACAGTTCTTCCGGATATCCCACATCTACCAAAAACAAGGCATGTCCCGGAACAGAACTCCCGGCACTACAACGATCTTTATCCTCTATCACTTTCCTGAACTCATCCACAGTCATTTTACCACGTCCCACTTCTACCAACGTACCTACCACAGCCCTTACCATATTCCGTAAAAAACGGTCAGCTTTAATAGTAAATACCCATTCTGTCCCGCTCACCTGCGTCCATTCAGCATGCATAATCCGGCAATTATTCGTCTTCACATCAGTATGCAATTTACTGAAACTGGTAAAATCAGTATAATCAAACAATACACGGGCAGCCTCATTCATTTTCTCAAAATCCAATGAATTAAAAAGCCTCCAGGCATAGTGACGGTTAAACGGATCTTTCCGGGTAGTCACATAATACTTATAAGTACGATAAGTCGCGTCAAAACGGGCATGCGCATCATCCTTCACCCGCTTCACAGCGTAAACCGCTATATCGGGAGGAAGCAAGCGATTCAATTTCTCCGTTATCTGAACACAATCCAACTCCCGGTCATAATCAAAATGCGCGATCATGAGACGTGCATGCACACCGGCATCAGTACGTCCCGCTCCCACTACCTCTATTTCTTGACGGAGAAAAGTAGAAAGAGCACGCATTAATGTTTCCTGTACACTGTCACCATTGGGCTGAATCTGCCAACCGTGATAATTCGTCCCATCATAAGCCAAATATATGAAATACCGCATCGTAAAGCCTCCGACCAAGTGAAAATTCAATAAATCAGCGGGCTGTTATATGAAAACATCCCTGTTTCAACTCATATTTAATATAGCATTTGTCCGATTTCCGAAGATCACGGAGTACCTCGGCCAATACCAACTTCAGCGTATCCGGACTAACATCCTGCATAGGACGTCCATCCGGGTCTTCCACTTTACAAAACCGACGGTAACTGACATCGAAAGTTGTCCCAAAAGCATGAGCTGAATTGGCAGAAGCATTTCCATTGCGACGACGAAGACGTTTCACATCATCTGCCGTACGAAGTACAGAAGTAACAATGATTTGATTAGGATTCAATCCTTTGCAACTCAATGAATCCAAAAAATTGGCTCCTATTGTATCCAATAACGCACTAGCCTGCGGAATCAGAAAAGGAATGGAGTGAGTCAGCGAATCCATGGCATAACGCTCACAGGGTTTTATCTGAACCAATTTGCCACCCAGCCCCTCTGCTTCCGAACGAGAAGCCAACGGACGAATTCCTATTTTCTTCGCCACACTGAGATGAGTATCATTCAAATCACCGAAACTACGTTTATAGCTAATTACACCTTTTATATTATGAGGCTCGTTCATCTTCATGGACATATCTTTTTCCTTGCAACCGGAAGAAACTGTCAAGGAAAACAAAAGTGACAATAGCGTGCAACATGCACCTTTCATACAATTCATAATCTAACTATCTTTTCAAATTCCTCGCAAAGATAGATTAAAATCCTTTTTCTGAAAAAGTCTTATGCAAATAATTAGCCCCGGAAAAATAGAACAATGAAAACCTTTCATTAAATTTGCACCCTATAAACAAGTACATAAAGTACCTAAACTAGTTAAATGATAGAAAAACATATAGTTTTAGAGGATATTGATCCTGTGATATTTTATGGCGTAAACAACGTCAATATG
>ENA-OQAB01001184-OQAB01001184.1-human-gut-metagenome-genome-assembly--contig:-NODE-1184-length-12666-cov-3.499163_pt1 | contig 12666 bp, 9 predicted proteins | sample MGYA00242490_ERZ504517 | MGnify/ENA primary metagenome ERZ504517 (study PRJEB26092, sample SAMD00036298) | human gut metagenome | host: Homo sapiens | study: EMG produced TPA metagenomics assembly of...
GCTCGCAGTTTTTTTCATAGGTATTCAGCACCTCGCGGCCGATCATCATCTGCACCAGCTTGTCGCGACGCATATCTTCTTTTGCGGCGCTGCCGGTTACACAGCCGCCGCGCAAAACAGTTACTCGGTCAGCCAATTCCTCGACTTCGTTGAGTTTGTGGGAAATAAAAACTACCGCACAGCCGTCGTCTGCCATCTTTCTCAGATTGACGAACAGCTCACGTGTCTCCTGCGGCGTCAGAACAGCCGTAGGCTCATCCAGGATCAGCACACGGCTGCGATGATAAAGCATCCGCAATATCTCCACGCGCTGTTTTTCTCCCACACCAAGCTGCCAGACATAGGCCCGCGGATCTACCTGCAGTCCATATTTCTCACCCAGACTTTCAATATCTGCTATGATCTGCTCCGGTTTCAGCAAAAAACCGCCTTTGCTCTGGCTCAGAACGATATTCTCAGCTACCGTAAAAGATTCGATCAGTTTAAAATGCTGATGTACCATCCCGATACCGCTGGCAATGGCGTCAGCAGGCGAAGCAAACTTTACTTCCTCCCCGCCAACCATGATACAGCCTTCTGTAGGCTTGTAAAGACCTGTAAGGATACTCATCAAAGTACTTTTACCGCTGCCGTTTTCACCCAAGAGCGCATGTATCTCACCGGGATACAATTCCAAATTTATTTTATTGTTGGCGATAACGCCGGGAAACCGTTTCGTTATCTGCCGCATACTGATAAGAGGCAAGGTCATGACTTTGCTCCGTTCATCATAAAATTAATCCGCTCCTCCGCATAGCCGCGCGCCGATCTGGCGGGCAACATGGACTCCGCTCGCACTGGCCTGTGACAACCCCCTGGTGATACCGGCACCGTCGCCGACGGCGAACAGGTTCGGGATCTTAGTTTCCAGCTTATCATCAAGTTCCAGACGCGCACTGTAGAATTTTACCTCTACACCGTAAAGCAGGGTATCGGCATTAGCCATCCCCGGCGCCACCTTATCCAGCGCATAAATCATTTCGATGATATTATCCAAATGGCGTTTAGGCAGCACCAGGCTCAAATCGCCGGGCGTAGCCGACAAGGTAGGCTTAGTAAAGCTCTTTTCCAGACGTCTTTCATTAGTACGCCGGCCTTTGATCAAATCGCCGAAACGCTGCAGCAGCACGCCGCCGCCCAGCATATTGGAAAAAGAAGCGATACGTTTGCCGTATTGATGCGGTTCAGTAAACGGTTCCGTAAATTTATTGCTGACCAGTAAAGCAAAATTCGTATTATGACTGTGCAGCTTGGGATCGCGGAAGCTGTGCCCGTTGACTGTAATGATGCCGTCAGTATTTTCGGCCACTACATAACCGTTGGGATTCATGCAGAAAGTACGGACCAGATCATTATACTGCCGTGTCCGGTAGACCAGCTTAGCTTCATAGACTTCGTCAGTAATGTGTTTAAAGACCTGCGCCGGCACCTCTACCCGCACGCCTACGTCGACCTGATTGTTAATAAAGGACAATCCCAGTCCGCGGCACTGTTCGGTAAACCATTCCGCACCGGCACGTCCGGGAGCAGCAATCAGATAATCACAGCGAATATCAGCTTTATCCTCGCCGCGAACGCCCAGTTCAAAACCGTCACCGTGCCGTTTGATAGTTTCCACATGGGTATTACAGCGGATCTCCATTCGCTCAGCCAGATATTTATAAATATGCTCCATAATAATAAGGTTATTTTCAGTCCCCAGATGCCGGACCTTGGCGCTTAAAAGATGCAGATCATGTCCCAGCGCCAGACCGCCGATAGTACTGTTCTTTGTGCTGAAATATTCGCCGGGAGCGCCATGACGGCAATTAAGCTCATCAACATAATCAATCAGCTCGATTACAGTCTTTTCCGGAATATACTCGCTCAGCCAGCCGCCGAATTCAGTCGTAAAATTATACTTACCGTCCGAAAAAGCACCGGCACCGCCAAAACCGCGCATGATATCACAAGGGACACAACGCAGGCAATGATCCACTTTTTTTGCAGCCAGCGGACATTGACGCCGTTCGATTGGATTGCCTTCCTCCAGCATGATCAGACTGACCGTCGGATATTTCAGAGTAAATTCATAAGCTGCGAAAACAGCCGCAGGGCCACCGCCGATAATCGCTACATCATAGTTCTCGTACATAAAGGACCTCCATTCATTATGGTTTGATCACAAATCATATTTTTTACTTTCATCACCCAGTGGTTCATCTTTTTTAGGGTCATTTTTAAAAAGCTCAATATTTTTCTTTGCTTCACGCAAAGCATCATCATACACAGTTTTAAACGGACTCAGGTCCGCCGGTTTACCGGCCTTCAGCCATTCGGTAACGACCCGTCCCAGCGCATAGGTAGTCCCTACAGCTACAGGTATCTGCAAGGGAGCAAACGGGATCAGTGTCGTCAGCGTACTGCCTACAAAATAAGCTCCTAAAGAACTCAGCAGGCTTACGGCCGCCTTTTCTCCGATTTCTTCTTCATAAACACTGCCTAATTTTATCACCAGATACACATCATTAGCAATCAGCGCCATTGTTCCAAGCAACGGAGCAACAACGATAACCCCGGCGCGGGCAGCAGCCCAGCGGCACAAAGTTTCAGCTTCCTCCTGACGCAGCCGGTCGTCAATGACAGTGACCTTAGTTTCCTGATTCATATCCATTTGCATACCCTCCTTCAGGCATAGTAAACCACTTATTATTATTCGCAATCTTCCCGAAAAATCCTGCTAAGTCCTGCCGATAAATACGCTGTCGGGCATAAAAAACCGCAGGCTGTAAAACCTGCGGCCAAATTTTTTTATAAGGGCAAAACTTATTTTTCCAGCCCGTCAGCCTGACGTTTGGCAATCACCTGACGCATATAGTCAGTAACCAAAGCCGTACTTTCTTCAAACAACACCAGCGCATGCGTAGCCTTTTTCTCTAAAAACGGGATCAGCTTTTCCAAATTTTCTTTCTGATCGACGATCGTCACCAAAACAGGCAGGTTGGAAACACCGGTAAAAAGTGATACCGGACGACGGTCGATCCCACGCACTTCGGTCGCATAACCTTCGATACCTTTAATGACGGTAGCGCCGGCGATCTTTAAACGGCGGGCTTCTTCAAGAATCGTTCTGTACAGGGGATCGTTGCCTACTATAACGTCCTCGCCCGTATAAATTTTAAGCATCCAGCATTTTTTGAATTCTGCCGTCATATAACTCACACCTTCCCATAAATTATTATTTTTCTTATTACTTTAATTATAGCACGCAGTTTCTGAAAATTCATGTTTTAGAGTATAAATAATAATAAATAATTTTTGTAACACTAGCTACACTTTATTCGGCCGCTTAAATTTCCTGCTGCCGAGTATTGGAATTTGATATAATAAAATAAGCATTTGACTATTCGACCACAAGGAGGCCTACCATGTCTGTTACCTGTCAGGATCTATTGACTTTAAAATATTTTGAACGTATCAAGCTGGTTGCCGGGCCAAACGGCCTGGACCGTACGGTCACCTGGCCCTACGTAGGACAGACTTCAACTGTCTCGCAATGGGTACACGGCGGCGAGCTGCTGTTTATTACCGGCATTGTGCACAGCGCCGATAAACTTAAGGATCTCATTTTAGAATGTATCCAGAAAAAATTAGCCGGTCTTGTAATCTTGGTCGGCAATGAATATATCAACTCTATTCCAGAAGAACTACTGGCCCAGGCCGACGCAGCCGATTTCCCGCTTTTTGAAATGCCCTGGGACGTAAAGCTGATTGATGTAACGCGCGAAATAACCGACCTGATAATGCGTGATAAATTTGAAATCAAAAAGTCAAAAAACTTTCTGGGCCGCCTGCTTTTTGCTTCCGATGTTGATTACCGGCAAATGCTTGATACGGCGATCATCAACGATATCCACTTACTGGAATATAAATTTATTGCTGTTTTTAACGTCAGTCACCCCGCTGATGAAATCATGACAGATGCAGGCCATGACAGCCTTGAAGATAAACTGCAGCATTCTGTCGACAGTCTTTGTAAAGAGAAACAGCTGCCGGTCACCACATTGGTCTACGGCAATAATGTGATCTGCCTTGCCAGCGCGCCTACACAGGAAAAAGCAGCTGAGGCGGCAGCTTATCTGGAAACTGTCTGCGGTCTTTTAAGCCAGCTCTACAGCGGCAGCAACCTTTACCTCAGCTTTGGCCGTCCTTACGCCGATGTCGAACAGATCAAAATCAGTTATCAGGAAGCGCAGAAAGCGCTGCTGCTCTGGAAAAAGATGGGACGCAGCAATCACATTGTCTACTATTCCCAGCTTGGTTTATACCGCCTGCTGTTTAAAATCGATGATAAAGAAGAAATCCGTGAATACTATCACTATAATCTCGGTGTGCTCCTGCAGCATGACAGCAAAAATAATTCGGAGCTGCTGGAAACGCTGCGTCAGTACTTATACTGTAACGGCAATCTTGTTAAAACATCACAGGCACTGTTTATTCACCGTAATACACTTTTATACCGTCTTAACCAGATCCGTGATCTGCTGGGGCGCGATATCGACGATGCCCTGGTACGACTTGAGCTGCTGAGCAGCATCGTCGCCAAAGATTATTTAGGCGAATAAACCACATTATAAAAACAGCTGCTTTCTATATTTTTAGAAAGCAGCTGTTTTAGTTTTTACTGATCTGCCATAGCAGCAGCTGATTTTGAGCCGCAGCTCACTGCCAGATCAACTTCATAAGACTTTTATACTCATCTTGTAAATGTTTGATGATAACATCCAGCACGGTGTAGATCAGATCGCCTTCTGATTTGCCTTTAGGCAGCAAAATACAGCTTTCCAAATACAATTCACCGTTTTCACCCAAATAATATTTAAAAACCTTGTATTTACTGTTAGTGCTGTTGATCTGCCGCAGCAGGTCAAGTTCATTACTCTCTTTCAAGGCGCTCGGCGCTATCAGTACCCTTACCATACCATAGATGCTGCTGTCTAAAATAATAATCGTAGGCAGCTGCACCCCTTCTACCTCTATTGTCGATCTGAACACCACCGTGTTGAGCTGGTCATCATCGATCTCTTCTACAGTAAAGCAGGTGATAGCCTTCGTTTCTAAATATTTTTTAAAATCTTCTGCTTTTTTATTCATCTGCATAGCTCCTTTTGATTATGGAGACGGCTCCAGGCCGCCTCCACTATTTTTTGCCGCTCAGCCTATACATCTTCCGCTACTACTATAGAAGCTTCAGCACCTTCCTGCTGTTCCGCTTCAGGCAGCTCGTACAAAGCAAAGCGTTGATAGAGCGAAATCCTGGGATTATTATTCTTTTCATGTACATCCAGCGGCATTTCCTTTTTCAGGAAGCGCAGATGATCTTCACCTGTGAATCTCTGGTTATGAGCATAATAATGATCCTTCAGCGATAGTAACACACCGTTGCTGATCTGTGTCCGATATTTATCGGTAAAGTACAGGTGCATCCAGTTGCCCAGATAATTGTCGTTATGCCAGCCCAGCAGATCGTGCTTCGGATCATTTGCCGCATGGTCGTACCAGTAGATGCTGTCACTGCCATCACGCAGCGCCGGTGTTCCATAAACTGCCGTCCGCATATCACGATTGCTGAAATGGGCCACATCTACGACTGCCAATTTGTCAATATAAAATCTGCCGCTGTCTACATGCAGGTCAGCATTTTTTACCCACAGTTTGTCGAACCTGACACCGTTGCCGGTGTTGATGTTCTTAATGTTAAAACTCTCGATCGGCTCGTCAGCATCAGCACCGCCGGGGCTGATGATCAGCATGCCGTCAGCATCATCCCGCTGTTTAATATCATCCAGCGAAATCTTGTTGCCGCTGATAACGATCTGATTACCGGCGATGATCTCATTTTACGTCCATGTTGTTATCCATATCTTTGATGATCAGGACAACGATATTGCCGTCGATCTTGCACAACCTTAAATGGCCGTTTTCTGTACCGACAGAAGCTTTATCTTTAGCATAGACCTCGTGCAGATCAACATCGCCTTTACCTGTGTAAATATCCACTGAACCGTTAACCGATGTCAGCTTGACATCGCTGCCGCCAGGATTTTCACCGCCGTCAAAGTGATTGCTCTTAATATTGCCTTCTGCCACGTTCACTGTCAGGATACCATCTTGAGCCGTTGCATCTGCCCCGATAAAGACATCACCGTGATCAGCCAGCACATTGATAGCATTTTTAGCGTCCAGCGCAGCGTTGACCGTGATCGCTCCCTGGCCTGCCGCACCGGTATTTTTTAGTTACCAGGTTGATGCTGCCCTGTTTGGAAGTGACAGTTCCGCCATCGTCGATGTTGATATTACCGCCGTCAGCGATCAGTTGTACATCCTTAACAGCCGTAAGCGTGCCGTCACTTGTGATATCGCTCGCGGCATCCATCGTAATAGCCTCCGCTGCAGTTATTGCAGCAGTGTTTCCGATATCATTACCGGCTGTCAAAATTACACTGCTGCCAGCTGTAAGCATATCACTGTTATTGATGTCGTTTCCAGCAGTCATTGTAATGGAGTCTACTGCCGTTATTGCAGCAGTATTACTGATATTACTGCCGGCCGCAAAGCTTACCAGCCTGCCTGACCCGATTGCACCGCTGTTAACGATATTACCGTCAGCAGTAAGCAGTACATCAGCGCCTGTGCCACTGGCAATCGTCGCAGCATTGCCGATATTGCCTGCCTGGGCCTGCATCTGCACCGTGCCCACGGCAGTGATCGCCGCACTGCTGTTAGTATTAAGGATATCACCCCTGCCTGCTAAAAGGTCGATAGCTACGTCTTCAGCACCTGCAGTCAGGCTGCCCTGATTGACGATATCTCTTTCTGCTGCTTCCATCAAAATTTTTGCATCAGCTCTGATATCATCTTCGTTGAAGATATCCTGCTGTGCTTTCAGCGCTACATCTGCCCCGGAAATTACACTGCCTTTATTGGCAATACCGCCCGTAACTGCAGTCATACTTATGCCAAAACCCGTGCCACTGGTAACAGCCGCGCTGTTACTGATATCGGTCTGCGCCTGCAGCATTACAACGCCGCCGGCATTTATTGTATCCTTATTAGCGATACTACCCTCAGCGGTCATCGTCAGGGCCTCTCCGGCCTCGACCGTGCTATTATTGGTGATATCCTTACCTGCCTGCATGTCGAGCATCGCACCGGCAGTCACATTATCATGATTGATAATACTGCCAGAGGCAGTCATTTTGATGTCCTCTGCTGCTTGCAGCACACCTGCAGTAGACAGATCACCTTTGCCACTAAACTCGATATTACCAACAGCAGCATTTATACCGCCCTTAATCACCATAGCGCCGCCAGCAGCGATATTGCTGATACTTACATTTCCCTCTTTGACCTGTAAGTTATTCAGTTGTACCGTTAGTCCAGCAGCTGCATTGCTAACAAATTCTACCCCACCATTGATGCTGTTATCCTGCCCGATACTTTGAGCTGAGAAATTACTGATTTCGTTATTTTGGCTCAGCAGGCTTTGCCCGCCGCCGGTAACAGCTGTCAGCGATTTAACCCTAATACCGTCTGCAGCCGCATTTTGAGTAATATTACCTGTCGCCTGCAACAGCAATTGCCCTTCAGTATCATTAACAGTTATACCACCATGATCCAACGCGATATTGACCGCGTTGATGACGCCGCTGTCCTGAGCCGTTACCTGACCCATAACTGCAGGTATAACAACCTGTCCCTCAGAATTTTCAACCTGTGCTCGGCCCAGACTCACATTACCGGCACTGTTCAATGTAAATGCACCTTCGGCATTGATATTACCCAGCACCAGACTTCCACTTTCCTTACCGGCCAGATTAATATTCTTACCATCAGCGTTGATGACAGCGCCGTTATTGAGGATACGGACACCATTATCTGCTATACCGATATCGCCTTTCTCCGAAGCCAAACTTATCTGTGTTCCAGCACTGATATAACCCATATCCTTGCCTTCTTCGGTAGACATCTGCATTCCGTCAGCAGCAGTAATCGCTACCTCTTCACCTGCCGACACAGCCTGGATCGTTAACACACCTTCCTTCTGCGTCAGATAGACAGACTTGGCGCTATTAGCGTCAAGAGTGCCGGAAAGCTTAGTTTCAATATGCTTATCTTCACTGCCGATACTGCCATTGCCGCCGTAAATAATCAGATTCTTACCTTGCAGCAGGCCAGTACCGATCATATGCACGCCATTATCACTCATCAGCTTAATATCATTTTGGGTTTCGATACCGCTAATATTGAAGACGGTATCCTTAGTCCCGGCCAAATAAACATTATCACGGCCGGTAGCATGGATCTCACCCTGATCTCTGGTTTGGAGATTGATGGCCCGCTGCTGCCTGAAAGTCACGGTATTTGCTTCCGCATTCCAGGTCAGATCACCGGCTTTAGCCGATGCCAGCAACTGCAGGTTTTCCAGTTGGCCCAGATCAGCGTAGTTGATGACCCTGTCCGCCGCATCGACACCGATACCGCCATTAGCTGCAGTGAGTGTGATATTATTCGCCGTAACATTGGCTTTGGCAACCGTTTGTACCTGTCCAGGCTTGCTGTTGATAACACTCTCCTGGATCGCATACAGCAGCTGGTTCTTACTCCAGCCATAATTACCGCTGCTGCTAACCTCCGCATAAGACGCGACTAGATTTTGTTCATCCGAGCTATAGCCGGTGTTGGCAAAATAATTCTCCTGTGCCTGCTGATATGCAGTATAGGCATCAGTTATCGCCTCATTCTTTTCTGTCGCATCGCTGATACCGTCAGCCTTTTGCATTGCTTCGATATAAACCGCCTTAGCTGTCTGCAAATCACCATCATCGGCATAAGCCTGAGCTGCATCTTTATAAGCCTGAATTTTACCTGCTTCACCGCCAGCCAAAGCCTCCGCTCTGGAATCAAGACCTGCAAGCCGTTCCGCTTTGGCATCTTCTGCAGCTTGACTACTGCTGTCATCGGCATCAGCACTGCTGATAAGGCCGTTTTCCAGCCATCTGTCAACTTTAGCGGCGACTGTCCGACAAACCAACGCTGTCTTCATTATAAGCATCAACAAAACTGCCGTCAGCTACGGTCAATACCGCATCACCATTAGCACTTTCTATCGTACCTAAGCGCATATTGCCAGACGTCTGAGTTAAAACAATATCACCCTGCGCTGTTGCATTAACACTGGATGTCATACTGTCACCGCTGAACAACTCGCTGCCGCCCAGGACCCTCAGGCTCTGGCCTTTAGTGCCTATAGTTCCGGTCCGGCTCAGCAAATCGATGCGCTGTCCCTTAATTGCATAACTGCCGCCGGCGGTGTCAAAATACTGCCTTCTGCCTGCAGATAAATGTTACCGGTCTCGGCATTAATAGCTCTGCTGCCGCCGGTCACCATCCGGACGATGTTTAAATCGCCCGGTCAGACAAGAAGTTGATATTACCATCATTCGTTGCTGCATCAACTGTAGCTTTGCTGCCGATAGCCGCATGATTGACCTGAATCCCTGTATCAGCCCGGACCACGACATCGTCAGAATTGATTTTTGCGTTGCCCAGCGACGTAACTGATCCATGATTACTGGTTAAAGTCACGTTCCCCAGTCCTTTGTAATTACTGTCGCCACTATTATCGATAACAGCAGCATTGCTGATATTACCGGTCAAAACCATGTCCTGATTGCTGGTAACATTGATATTGCCACTGCCTTGACCGTTACCCAGGAAGCCGATATCGATACCATAATCAGCCTTCAGGCTGGAGGTCGATGAGTTAGCCGTACCCTGCTTGCCGGTCCAGTAATAATAGGTAGTGCCATAGCCAAAGATCTTACCGGCGGTACCGTCATACCGCTTATCTGCCGTCACTTCAGAATATTGTTCTGTTCCCGTATTATAATAATTGGAACTGATCTTAAACTGATTGCTCAGATTACCAGTAGTAATGACTGATCCGGTTGCCAGACTCTGGCCGCTGCCGGACGAAGTAGTATAAGTATATGTTTTTCCGTCACGGTTTAGACCTGCCACAAACTCGCCGGTATTACCATAATCCAAAAGGCCCCAGAAGAGGAATTTTTCGCTGTAGCTGTACTTTTTCGTAGTTTCACCAGAAACACCGCCGGTCCATTGATACAGCAGTCCGTTCTTAGGCGTATACGTATAAGTATCTGCTCCCGCAGTCCAAGCAGGCAAATTGACTGTTGCTGTTCCAACTGCGTAACTGCGCTGCTGACCGTTCATATATTCCGTGACCAGATTGGTGTTTTTATCGGTAATACTGATCAGCCCGCTGATATCATTGTTCGTAATAGTATTAACTTTCACTGCACGGTCGATCTGAGCCGTATTGATGCTGATATCAGCAGCGCCATCCATCGCCATCAGCCTGCCGTTGCCTGTACTGGAGATTTTGCCGGTAATATAGATCTTACCGCCGTTAGGAGTGATGCTGTCAGTCAGCAGCTGTTTGGTAGAAGGATTATAATAAACCTTCACCTCATAATCCCAAACCTTAGTCGTGCTGTTCCAGACCTTGCCACCGCCGTTGATGCAGTAAGCTTCATTGCTCATGACCTCGTTATCACTCAAAGGACGTTGGTTTGCTGCCCAACCGGCGTCTAATGCTGCCACTTTACTCGCGTCAGCAGCAGACAGTTCCGTTGAATAGCTGCCGTAGCCGCTTTGTACCAGGCCGCCGATATTGACATTCAAACCGCTGATATAGACATTATCACCAGCTACAATGCCCGCACTCTCGTCCACGGTATAATTCAATTCAGCAGCATCAATGCCAACCGTGTTGATCAGCCAATTTTTATACTCTTCATAGCTGTTAAAGGTATAGGTAACATTGCTTGCCCTTCTGATAGAGGTAATTCTGGATTTTTTTCGCTACAGCGTCGCTGAATTGATAACGTGTTACAGGATCGCCGCCGATATTTATCAGTCCTTCGCTGCTGGTCTGGGTTACCGACCCGTTGACGGCGGATAATGTGATATTGCGCCCGCTGATATTCCCCTGTACCAGTACATTGTAATTATCATTATTGACTTTGATGTCGCCGGCCGTATTGGTAATATCGCCGAAAATACCGATATCTGCCTGCGGTGACGGATTACCAGCAAATGCCGAAGACGAATTGCTGTTAACTGTGATCGTTGGCGCATCAGTACCTAAACCATCGGCTTTTGTTGTCCCAGTAAAGTTGTTGCCGCTGCTGGTACTTTTCAAATCAGATTCGTTAAATTTCAACTGCCCGCCTGCATCTTTGATCGTCAAATCTCCGACAGCAAGATACAGGTCACTGCTGTTATTGATAGTCAGCTGCGGCGCACCCTGTGCCGTCATACTGCCGGTACCCTGCAGCTTATCGGCTTCGATATTAATATTACCGCCTGAAACCACTATATCCGGCAGTTTGATAGCCGCAACATTGATCTGATCAACAGGGATATCAGTCTGATTGCCGTTTTGGTCCAACGCCACCATGCCTGCGTTTCTCATTTCCAGAACGATACTGCTCAATTCATTTTTATAAGCATTATATTCATCTGACCCTTGCAGATAATCCTGCATCAGCCCGCTGACTTCCTTATAACGGTCAAACAGTCCGTTAATTATAACGATAGCAGCCGGAGTAAGCTCTTCTGCATCAAACCAGTCTGAACCTTCACCGATCGTGATCGTGATACCTTCGTAGCTGACACCACCAGAAGTAAGCAGATTACCATTCTCGTCATATGTCGGAGCAGTCGTCTTCGTAGCGCCGCCGATATCGACTTGCAGCTTATTATGGATACCAGATTTAACAACACCGCTGATATCAGCATAATTGTCAGCAGTTTCGCTTTTGATATTCTCTCCAAGCGCAGTGGAAGCTACGGAACCACTACCGCCTGTTCCTGTATAAATGTTATATTCACGGGCAGACTCAGTGACTGTAGTCTTACCTTTGCCAGCCTTGACATTCACATGACGTACGCTGCCGACAGTGCTGCCGCCGGCAATCATAACCTGGTTACTTTGGGCCATGTGTTTTTAACGCTTGGATCAGTATAAACCGGCAATGCCGTTTTATTATAAGCATCTGCCAAAACTTCCAGATCCAGCGAAGAATTGATACCGCCGCTGTTAGAACCTGCATACAGGTTAACATCATTAGTACTTTCCAAATAAGAATTACCGGCGACTTTCAGCTTATTGCTGCGCTGCAGACTGTTTTCCAGCCTTGGCAGAGGCAGCTCCGATCGCTCCACCCTGTGTATCGGCGATAGTCTCCAGCCTGACTTCAGTATCATCGCTGGCCGCTAATGTAATATCCTGGTCCTTTTTCGCCGTTTTCAATATGGAACCATTGACCGTGATATCGTTATTATAAGCTATATCATGTTTGCTGAATGCCAAAGATACAGGAATTACCCCTGCTGATTTTAAACTGTTGGTGCTGTCGATGGTCCCCTGTGTCAGAGCCTGCGCAGTAATTGACCCCTTGGCACCGGTGCCTGTCAAAGTACTTTCGTCTATATTTACTCCCGCATTGAAAATAAAATCATCTTCGAGATTTGACGCATTGATATTCAGACCACCGTAGC
>ENA-OQAB01001185-OQAB01001185.1-human-gut-metagenome-genome-assembly--contig:-NODE-1185-length-12664-cov-3.434953_pt1 | contig 12664 bp, 10 predicted proteins | sample MGYA00242490_ERZ504517 | MGnify/ENA primary metagenome ERZ504517 (study PRJEB26092, sample SAMD00036298) | human gut metagenome | host: Homo sapiens | study: EMG produced TPA metagenomics assembly of...
AAGTGAAGAAAAAAAGCAGGAAAAATGCCACAAAAGGAATCATAAAAGGCGTGAATATGCCTGATATGATACGTGAACTGACTTCAAGCGGACTGTTTTTCTTGCCTACTGCTATTGTTTCGGTTGTTTCGTTAGCTTCCATATAATTTATATTACCTTCTTAATCGTGCGACGGGTATGTTAAGCTGTTGGCGGTATTTGGCTACAGTACGGCGGGCTATGGGGTAGCCTTTCGTTTTTAGTGTTTCGGCCAGTTCATCATCAGTGTACGGTTTTTCCTTGTCTTCGGTGTCTACACATTCTTTCAGAATACGCTTGATTTCGCGGACAGAGAGTTCTTCACCGTCTTCGGTAGTGTAACCGTCGCTGAAAAAGAATTTCAATGAATAGATACCATAGTTTGTTTGTACATATTTGCTGTTGCTTACCCGTGATATGGTGGAAATATCCAATCCCGAGCGTTCGGCTACATCTTTTAGGATCATGGGCTTTAGCAGGGATTCGTCTCCTTCCAAAAGAAGGGGCGCTGAATATCTATAATGGCTTGCATGGTGGTGAGCACGTATGTTGTCGCTGTTTTACGGCGTTGATAAAACCTTGTGCGGCATCTACTTTTTGTTTTAGGAACATCAGTGCGTCCTTTGAGGCTTTGCTCTGATTGTCTTTGTTGCGGGTGTGTTCATCCAGTAGTTCGGTGAACTGGCGGCTCAGACGCAACTCAGGAACATTACGATTGTTTAAACTTAGAGTAATGGTGTCATCCTCATACGTTTCTACAATGAAGTCGGGAATGATCTGCTGCATATTTTTGCCCATTGCTTCACCCAGTGAACTGCCCGGACGAGGATTCAGTTTGGTGAGATCGCTCACCGCCTCATTATATTGTTCTTCGGTAATACCTAGTTTTTGGATAATCCTTTCTTTGTTTTTGCGGGTAAACTCATCACAGCATTTACCGATGATGTCCAGTTCTATTTGTTTTAACGGTGAATCGGCTTTTCTTTGTATTTGTAGCAGAAGACATTCTTGTAAACTGCGGGCACCGATACCTGCCGGATCAAAGTCTTGGATTATTTCCAAGATTTTATTTAATTCCTCCTCAGTGGTATAGATGCCTCGATAGATGGCAAGTTCATCCATGATAGACTCCATATTTTTGCGTAACAGGCCGTCATCGTCCAATGAACCGATCAAGTATTCTGCTATATCTCGTTGTTCTGGGGTAAGTTCCTGCATCTGCAACTGGTCTTTCAATATTTCATAAAAAGATACGGCATCCGAGAAAGGGATTTCTTCGGCTACTCCATTCTTTGGAACGATTATGTTCCTGTAGTTTATAATCGGGAATATCATCTTCGTTGCTGTAATCGCCTAATGAAAAATCTTCGTTCGAGTCTGTATTTCCGTCTTCGTTCTCAACGTATTCTGTGTTGTCAATCTTCATTTTCGGGCATTTCTTTCCCTTCCTCCAGGGCCGGATTATCCAGTATTTCGGAATGGATACGTTCTTCCAGCTCCACAGTGGGCAGTTCCAGCAATTTCACTACCAGTATCTGTTGTGGAGATAAGGTTTGTATTTGTTGCTTGGGCTTGTGTTTGTACTTGACGTGAGCTTGTGCCATAATATTTTATTTCCTTGTTATTGCGACAAAATAGGAAATTGTATTGTAATAATCTTCCTTTTTGGGGGGATTATTTTAAGGGGATGGCTATCTTTACCTGTCATCTATACAAAAAACATAAGATTATGTTTGCAAAAGAAACTTATACAACCCATCGTAATAGTTTGAAAAAACGTGGGGATAGGTTTCTTGCTATTTGGGATAACGAGGAGAGTGGCGACTATGCGGATAATACTTATCATTTCCGCCAAGGTTCTACTTCTCTTTATTTTTAGGACTTGCCCTATGCCGGATTGGCGATATGGATATCATATTGTATGGATGGGATCCAGCCTGCCTTGTGTGAGAAAGCGTAGAGGGTGGGAGTGACAGAAACTGGTTCTGCCGCGGATTTGAAGAAGTGTTTGGAAAAAGCAGTTGCTAAAAGACAGGTGATTCATTAGAAAAGTACTTAGGTCAGCCGTAAATTATTAAGGCTGGCCGGATCTTTGGAACCGGAATTTGAACTTACTATAGAACCGGGTATCTATATTAATAGATTGTTGGAAAGCGGAGAAATGCTTTAAGGATTTTATCGATTATGATAAGTTGGAGAGTTATCGTGAGTTTACAGAGTTGCGTAATGAGGAAGATTATTTGATAACGGAGGACGGGACACGTTTTTGGGGTACGAAGGTCCTTTTAGGCACTATAAAATATTTTGTGTAAATGGAAATACGGGATTCAGAAATGAGTCTCGTATTTTTTATTTTATACATTTGCAAAATGAAGAAGCTTATGAAAGAAAAGAATCAAGTAGTGCCTGATGAGGTTTTAAGCAAGTTTATCAGTCAGTTCAAGACAGAAGCCGATGTGAGCAAGTTTCTGAAGCAGTTGCATGCCCAAGTATTGGAAAAGATGCTTGAAGGTGAAATGGATGCCCATTTGGGATATGAAAAGAATTCTGTGATAGGAAATAACACTGGCAACTCCCGAAATGGCAGTTATCCGAAGAAAATCCAAACCGAACATGGAGAGTCTGTCATTTCTATTCCACGTGACCGTAACGGCCAGTTTGAGCCGATAGCAGTGCCTAAACATGAAAGCCGTGGACTTTCTATAGAAAAGCTCGTTATCTCCCTATATGCCAAAGGAATGAGCGTTTCTGACATAGAGGAAGAGATGCGTGAGATTTATGAAATAGAGCTCTCTACATCTGCCATTTCCATCATTACCAACAAGGTCAATCAGGCTGCCCAGGAGTGGCAGAACCGTCCCCTTGATCCTGTTTACCTGATAGTCTGGATGGATGGTATTGTCTTCAAGGTACGGGATAACGGTAAGATCATAAACAAGACCGTTTACCTTTGCGTCGGACTGAAACAGAACGGTCTGAAGGAAGTCCTTGGCATGTGGGTTGGCAAATCGGAAAGCTCTTCTTTCTGGATGGGTGTCCTGACTGATTTAAAAGCCCGTGGGGTGCAGGATATCCTGATTACCTGTACTGACAATCTGAATGGATTTACGGATACTATCCGCAGTATATTCCCTCAGTCATCCACTCAAATCTGTGTGGTACATCAGATCAGAAACTCCTGTAAATATGTGGTTTATAAAGATAAGAAAGAGTTTACGGCAGATATGAAGAATATCTATAATGCACCCAACAAAGAGGTTGCAGCCACAGAACTTGACAATCTGGAAAAGAAATGGGGAGGAAAGTATCCTTATGCTATACTTTCATGGAGAAACAACTGGGATGATTTGACTGTTTTCTTCCAGTTCCCGCTGGAAATCAGAAAAATAATCTACACAACCAATCTCATTGAAAACCTGAACGGAAAAATCAGAAAGTACACGAAATCAAAGCTTTCATTCCCTTCGGATGATGCAGTCAAAAAGACCGTTTATCTTTCACTTATGGAGATTGAGAAGAAATGGACACAGCCGATTCATAACTGGGGCTTGATTATGAATCAATTTATGCTTATTTTTGAAAACAGAATCCAGATATAAGAACAAACTTACAGCTGAATCCTGTTTCCATTTACACAAAATTTTGGACAGTGTCTCCTTTTACTACAGAACGATGATATATAATTATCCACCTATGGTTGCTTTTAAACCGTAATCAGTCAAGATTTGTATGCACTGCTGTTGTACTTCCTCGGATGGCGTTTGCATTTTATATCCTTTAGGGTTATAGATACTGCCTAGCTTTGCATGCTTTCCCTTTCCTATATCATGGTAAGGTAATAGGTTAATTATCTCAGGATGCCGTGGAAGACTGGCCAAAAATTCGGCAGACAGTTTTATGTTCTTTTCATCTGCATTCACTCCTTCAATCAATGGAATACGGATATAATAAGGGAAGTCAGCTTCTGCTACTCTGCGGATGTTCTCCAAAATTAATTCATTGGGAACATCACAGAATGTCTGGTGTACGGTACTGTCCATTGATTTTAAGTCGATAAGCAATAGTTCACAATTCCGCATCACTTCATCCACTGTTTCTTTGCGGGCAAGCAGGGTGGTATCTACCGCCCGATGAATTCCCTGTTGTCCGCAACGTTTCAGTATATCAATCAAGAATTCGGGATGAAGCAACGGTTCTCCACCACAAAAAGTAACTCCACCGCCCGATTGATCCATAAATGGAATTTCCTTTTCTATTTCATGCATCAGGTATTCGGCGGTATATTCCGTTCCTGATATCTCGATAGCCATTGCCGGACATTCTTCGGCACAGCGTCCGCATAACACGCATTTTTGTTTGTCGGTGATAATACCCTCGGGAGCCAGTGTCAGTGCCCCGTTGGGACATACTTTCAGACAAGTTCCACAGCCGAGGCATTTCTTGGCTGTGTATAGTTTGTCTTTTCCGTTACGAATGCCTTCGGGATTATGGCACCATATGCACGAGAGCGGGCATCCTTTCATGAAAAGTGTGATGCGGATGCCCGGTCCGTCATTGATGGCATAGCGTTTGATGTCGAAAATCAGACTCATCTTGTCAGAAGGTTTCTTGTGCCGTGCGGGCTATTACGTCATATTGTAAATCTGTATTCATGTCATTGAAGTAATCACTGTATCCAGCTACGCGTACCAATAGGTCCCGGTATTCTTCCGGATGTTTTTGGGCGGCATGCAGGGTAGCGGTATCTACTATGTTGAACTGAATGTGATGTCCTCCTAAAGCAAAATAGCTGCGGATGAGGCTTGCCAGTTTGGCTATGTCTTCATCGTGTTTAAGAAGTGAAGGCAGGAAGCGCTGATTCAATAGAGTGCCTCCGCTTTTCACCTGGTCCAGTTTTCCTAATGATTTTATAACGGCGGATGGCCCGTGGGTATCTGCTCCGTGTGAGGGTGAGGTACCGTCACTGATGGCACGTCCGGCCAGACGGCCGTTGGGGGTGGCATTCATCATTTTGCCGAAGTAAACGTGACAGGTGGTAGACAACATGTTCAGATGGAAACATTCGCCTTTGGTGTTCGGCTTTCCCTCGATGGCATCGTAAAGGTCGTTAAAGATCTGGATGGCGATGCGGTCTGCATATTCGTCATCGTTACCGAAGAAAGGGGTACGGTTCAGTATGAACTGTCTCATGGCTTCCTGTCCTTCGAAGTTGGTATCGGTAGCATGGATGATTTGCTCCATATTGAATTTACGTTCTTCGAATACATGTTTTTTCAGAACGGAGAGGCTGTCGGTAATAGTACCCAAACCGGTGCATTGAATATAGCTTGTGTTATAACGCGGTCCGCAGTTATAATAATCTTTTCCTTTGGCGATACAGTCATCAATGAACAAAGACAGGAAAGTGGCGGGAGCGTATTTGGCGAACATACGGTCAATGTAGTTGCTGACGCGTACTTTCATATCTACAAAATAATGGATTTGTTTAAGAAATGCGTCATAAAGTGCTTCATAACTCCGGAAGGTACAGGGATCTCCTGTTACCAAGCCTACTTTCTTGCCTGATACAGGATCTGTTCCGTTGTGCAAGGTGACTTCCAATATCTTGGGTACGTTAAGGTAACCGGTCAGTATGTAAGCTTCTTTTCCGAAAGCGCCTACTTCTATGCATCCGCTACATCCGCCTTCACGAGCGTCCTCCGGTGTTTTTCCCTGTCGCATCAGTTCCATGACGTATGTGTCGGGATTGAATACAGATGGGTAGCCATAGCCCTTACGGATTACTTTGCAGCCTTCGCGCAGGAAACGCTCCGGGGTGCATACACTGATGTGCAGGGCGCTTCCGGGTTGTAACAGGTGAAGATCATCTACTGTTTCGAGTATGATATAGGATACTTCGCTGACTCCGTTGCTACCATCACGTGTGATGCCACCGATATTCAGATTGGTAAAGTCATTGTAGGTACCGCTTTCTTTGGCGGTGATGCCAACTTTGGGTGGGGCTGTCTGATTATTTACTTTGATAAAGAAACATGACATCAGTTCTTTGGCCTCTGCACGGGTCAGTATTCCTTCTTCCAGGTCTTTTTCATAGAAAGGAGCGAGGTGCTGGTCAAAATGTCCTGGATTCATGGCGTCCCATCCGTTCAGCTCTGTAATGGTGCCCGAGATGGATAAACCAGGTACATTTGTATGGCCTCCCAATAAGTACGGGGGGCTATGTGCAGGAACCCATCGGCAGATTTCCGCTATTTTTTTCAGTTCCTCTTTGCGTGTCGGATCGGTTTCTTGTCCAGCCATCTTTTCGGCCAGTTCGGCATGGCGTTCGGCAAAAATGATAGCGGCATCACAGGAGATGGACATGGCGGTCAGTTCTTCTTGTTTGTCGGTTGCTTCTGGATCATTCATAAAATCCAGATTTTTCAACTCATGTGCAATACGTTCTTTCAAATCCAGCATGCCATGTTGATAAACCTTTCCGTCCAGAGAAGTATGGCCGGGGGCTCGTTGTTCCATGAATTCAGTGAACATTCCTACTTCGTAAGCTTCTTTCCATTCTTTGGGAACGTGATTGAAGATGCGTTCGCGTTGGGTGCGCCCTTTCCAATAAGGAATTACCTCGCGCTCATAGGTGTCTATATCTTCCTGGCTGATGGTGTAACGCTGCAATTCGCGGGTGTTCAATACATGAAGGTCTTCCACGCTGTGACAGGTCAGTTCAGGGAAAGTCGATACGGCTTTGGGACGTGGTCCACGTTCACCTACAATCAGTTCGTCTTCACCTATGTATATAGTTTTCCGTTTACAGATTTCAAGGAAGTTCAGTGCTCTTAGAATAGGAATTGGATACTTTCCTTCGTTTTCTTTGTAAAATTCGGTTTCTATCAGAGCACGTTCTATGGACAAAGAAGGTTGTGTATCAAAAGATTCTTGACGTAGGCGTCGGATACGGTCTGTCATACCGTTGATTGTTGTTTTCATAAGAGTTATAATAAGGTCTACTGGTTCATAAATAGAAATTTCCATAAGGGCGGATTAATGGATCCGACCAATTGATGTGCAAGAGAATAAGATATCAAATAGAAAGAAACGTATGCCAAAAGTAAGATACGCTGTCATTTAATCCATCTTTATGGTGGTGTAATGTACAGTCTGCTGGCTTTTGGCATACCCTCCTGAAGAAGAAATGTTCTTAGTAGTAGAACATCAGGCAGTTGAACAATTTTCTATAGCCTTTGGAGTGCATTCACTTATACTTGTTTAATAATGGCCGAAATTACTGTTTGTTTTGCACATAAACAAAACTTATATACTGTTTAATAACAGGTTAATACCGGAAACTGCTTCCTCCTAAAAACTCTCTCAGTAAAGAAGTGGGAGGCAATTCTTTATCTTGTACCGAAGCGAAATATTCCAAGAATTTGCGTAAACGGTATGCTTCTGAATATTCCGGTTTGTTATTGGGAACATTCCTTAGAATAGGAATGGCATAATCCTTCATAATGGCCAGTTCAAACAACAGGGCAGAATTGAACATGGCATCTGCATTTTCCTGATATGGGAAGATCCATTTTTCTTCTCCGGCGCGTACGCTGGGCCATCTTCTGATTGTTTCCTCTGCGGAATAGCCACGGTATTTGTAATCGCGGATAATACGGCGCAACAAACGGTTGTCGGTAGTCGGAATATAATTATGATTGTCCAGCAGAATAGTGGTTAATGCCGATACATATATTTTATATTTATTCTCGGCGGGAATATGAGGGGTTAATTCGGGGTTAAGTGCATGAATCCCTTCGAGAATCAATATCATGTTATCGTCAATCTTAAGTTTGTCACCTTTAAATTCCCTTCTTCCTGTGGTGAAGTTGAAACGTGGTAACTCTACTTCCTTTCCATGAAGCAGATCTTGTAATTGCTTGTTGAAGAACTCCAAATCCAATGCATACAATGATTCGTAATCATAATCACCTTTTTCATCTTTTGGTGTCTTTTCTCGGTCAACAAAGTAATTGTCCAGGGAGATGGGGTAAGGTTTCAGCCCGTTTGCCATCAACTGGATACTGAGTTCGTTTTGCTGAAAGTCGTTTTTACCAGAAGAGGATTGGACCGGATGATAAGAACCAGTTTTACTCTTTGACCGTTTTTTCCTCTGTGGTATATCTCATCAGCAATATTGGAAATTTTTTTTTCCTGCAAGGCTTCAGACACATTAATCAGATCGGTGGCATAACCTTCATTACAGGCCACATTGAAATCTCCTACAGTACCCACACCTAAAATCTGATTCCAGCGTCGGTGCTCTTTGAATACTTCCAGCATTTTTTCTTGTTTTACTACTTCCTCCAATATTTCCGGATTCTGACGGTTGGGGACTCGCAGCAACAAGCCGTCATAGTATTTAACAATGTCGAATTTGCGGATATATCCGGTGCTGGGCAACAGACTGCCATAGTAGTAGTCAATGGTATCTTCTAAAGTATAATAATAGGAGTAAAGTTCCCCTGAAGTTTCAAGCAGTCTAACTTTGTCCATCATTCCTTTCCGGCGGAATAGTTCTACTACTTCAGTTGTGTGACATTCAAAACGGTGGAAAGGGATGTTGGCTTCCACAATCTCTTTCATTCGCTGCTTAATACGGGAAACATCATCCAGCCCGGTTTCGCGTCCTATCTGCAAGGCGCAATAATGATCCTTTGGATACGGGATGTTCAAGCATGATTTTTCCATCAGGGTATAAGTCCTCCACCGCTTTGCACAAGATGAAGCAGAGCGAACGGACATAGGTACGCATTCCTGAAGGATTCAGTATGTTCAGGAACTCTACATCCTTATTATTATAGGCCCGGTAATTGAGTCCTTCTACTTTGTTATTGACTTTGGCACTGACCGGCCCGTATGGGATATCTAGATTAAAACCATTATAAATATCCAAAAGTGAGCTTCCGATTGGGAAGTTCTTTGAAATATTGTTATTTTTGCAACAGATTTGTAACATAATCGTAATAATTATTACTAACGTAGTGAAACGGCTTGAAATTTACTGAATAAAAGGGAGATTAGCCAATTCCTACCAAATTAATTAAAGATGGAGTATTCTTTTTATGATTTCTTAAAGCTGCTAGGTTCACTGGCGCTATTCCTTTATGGAATGAAAATCATGAGTGAGGGGCTGCAAAAGTTTGCTGGTGACAGACTGCGTAAAATCCTCACAGCGATGACCACCAACCGGGTAACCGGAGTGCTAACCGGTGTTCTTATCACTGCGTTAATTCAATCCTCTTCTGCTACTACTGTTATGGTAGTAAGTTTCGTTAATGCCGGACTCCTTACGCTTTCACAATCAATAGGAGTCATTATGGGGGCAAATATCGGTACCACTGTCACTGCATGGATTATATCTGCGCTAGGGTTTAAAGTAGATATTGCTGCTATGGCACTTCCGTTATTGGCTGTTGGCGTACCCTTATTATTTTCAGGAAAGAGTAACCGTAAATCCATTGGAGAATTTATATTCGGTTTCTCTTTTTTGTTTATGGGCCTCTCTCTCTTGAAGACGAATGCTCCTGACTTAAGTAGAAACCCCGAAATGTTGTCTTTTGTTCAGAACTATACTGATATGGGATTTGGTTCTGTTATCTTATTTGTTGTCATCGGTACAGTTCTTACCATGATTGTACAGGCATCGGCTGCAACGATGGCTATTACTTTGATTATGTGTGCCAATGGTTGGATTAGTTTTGAGCTGGGGGCTGCGTTGGTACTTGGCGAGAATATTGGTACCACTATAACCGCCAACCTTGCCGCACTGACTGCCAATACGCAGGCCAGGAGGGCTGCGCTGGCTCATTTGGTGTTCAATGTTTTTGGGGTTATTTGGGTATTATGCCTTTTCAATCCTGTAACTATGGGGGTTTCATGGTTTGTAGAAGATATAATGAGAACAGCAGATCCGGCTGTTGCCGTATCTTTTAAACTGTCTGCTTTTCATACTACTTTTAATATATGCAATGTGTTGATTCTTATTTGGTTTGTCAAGTTGATAGAGAAAACTGTTTGTAAAATCATTCCTCAGAGAGAGCAGGATGAGGAATATCGTTTGCGCTTTATTACAGGTGGTATGCTTTCTACGGCAGAGCTTTCTATATTGCAGGCACGCAAGGAAATCAATCTCTTTGCAGAGCGTACTCATCGTATGTTTGGCATGGTGCGGGATCTGCTTCATACCACTAATGACAATGACTTTAACAAATTGTTCAGTCGTATTGAGAAATATGAGAATATAAGCGATAACATGGAGGTGGAGATCGCTAATTATCTGAATCAGGTATCCGACGGGCGTTTGAGTTCTGAAAGTAAGGAAGAAATCCGTATCATGCTACGTGCCGTCTCGGAAATCGAGAGTATAGCGGATTCTTGTAATAACCTTGCCCGAAGTATCAAACGCAGAAACGAGTTCAAATCCGAATTCACGGAGGAGCAAAACAAGCACTTGGATCATATGTTCGAGCTGGTATCCGGGGCGTTAAATCGCATGAACCTAATTTTGCATAAACCGGAACTCGTACATGATGATATCAATCCTTCTTATAACATAGAGAACGAGATCAATAACTATCGTAACCAGTTGAAGAGCCGGAATATTGAGGACATCAACAATAAGCTGTACCAATATCAAGATGGCGTTTATTACATGGACATGGTTAGTGAAAGTGAAAAGCTGGGCGATTATGTATTAAATGTTGTTCAAGCGGTTATCGAGAAGAAAATATAGCGTATATTTGTCCTTAACAATATCAACAGCCCTTTTCCGTTATTGAGAGAAGGGCTGTTTTTAATATATATCCACTATGAATTATAAGTATTATACGATCGTTATCCTTGGCCTTTTAGCATTCTCCGCTTGCGAGAAAGATGATATTGACATTCCGGCAACCGACAATGAAGTAAATCAATGGATCGAGCAAACGATGCGAGAGAATTATCTTTGGTATTCCGAGTTACCGGATAAAAGTTCCTTGGACTTTAGTCTTGATCCGGAGAGCTTCTTCAAGGGCCTGTTATCCGATAAAGACGGGAAAGAGCTTTCTGATGGCCATCATTACTTCTCCCAATTAGAGAAAGCGACCGTAACAAAGAGCATTTACGACGCGAACAACTCATACGGATTCGATTTCGCGACTTCCAACCTTAAAGACGGAGGCAGTACCTATAAAATAGCCATTGTCCTTTATGTATTAAAGGATTCACCCGCCGAAGAAGCCGGATTGAAACGGGGAGACTGGATACTTGGCGTAAACGGCTCCTTGGGTTCTATCCAAGACTATGATGTGTTGAGAAGCGGAGGCAGCGTATCCCTCCAACTAGGAAAAGAAACAGGAAACACCAAGGGATTCGTCTCCACCCGAAGAGTTACCTTGAACGCATCCCGAACGGTAGAAGACACCCCATTCCTAAAAGATTCCGTATACACATATGGCAATAAGCGAATCGGCTATTTGATGTACAACCATTTCGCCTCCGGACCGGATGAATACGATTATAGCGACACTAGTTATAATCTTTATTTGCAACAACTCTTCGAAAAATTCAAAAGTCGCAACGTCAATGAGTTCGTACTTGATTTACGCTATAATGGGGGTGGGCTTGTCAATTGCGCCCAATTACTGGCTTCGCTATTAGTCCGTGAAAACGTTTTAGGAGAACCTTTATGTATCATGGAGTATAACGATAAAAACTCCAATAAAAATGAGACCTTACCTTTGCTCAAAACGACCGAGGTCATGACGGGAAACTTAAACCTACAACGGCTATTTGTTTTGACAGGTTCAACTACGGCTTCTGCCTCCGAACTTATCATTAACTCGCTACGATCTTATCTAGACGTTCGGGTTATCGGTAAGCAGACTTTTGGCAAGACCGTCGGTATGACGATCTACAATGAATCTAAAAAATATGGTTGGATACTTTCTCCCGTCACTTTCCATATTTATAATAAGGATCGGGAAGCTGATTATGAAGACGGATTTCATCCCGATGTAGCTATCGATGAATTCAAGAGTGATCTAGCTGAATTCGGAGATTTGAAGGATCCTTTATTAGGACAAGCTATTTACGAGATAACCGGCCAGTCACCGCTCTTACGATCCGCTACCCCGAGGGGCAACCGGGAAATCCAATATAATCCCCCGTTGTCCTATAAGGATAACTTATTACTGATTCCAAAAGACTAAAAACAAGATATATGGAAAGCGCATTTCTTAAAATCATAAACGCAAAAGTATTAACTCCTTCGGGTCTCCTACCAAACGGGCAAATCATCATCTCGGATGGGAAAATAGTGGAGATCACCGGGCAAAACCGGGAGATTCCTCATGCGGAGATCATCGACGCAAAAGGATATTATGTGGCTCCCGGCTGTATCGACACGCATGTACACGGCGGCAACGGACATGATTTCACGGAAGCTACCCCGAAAGCGTTCTATGCGATCACAAGAGCACATGCTTTACAGGGAACAACGGCTTTATATCCTACATTGGCAGCTGCCCCTATCGATACCTTCCGGGAAGCGATCAAGACCTGCGAGCACATCATGAACCACCCGGAACAGGGAGCCCGCATCATGGGATTACATCTCGAAGGC